>Ga0306864_1000005_pt1 | contig 95589 bp, 94 predicted proteins | sample AntRauTorckE5430_FD_190448 | JGI IMG/M metagenome (GOLD analysis project Ga0306864, IMG submission 190448) | Saline lake microbial communities from Rauer Islands, Antarctica - Metagenome Torckler E5 #430 (v2) (version 2) | ecosystem: Environmental > Aquatic > Non-marine Saline and Alkaline >...
TCAAAATAATCTCGTTGAAATTGACTATTAAGATACTGAAAATCAATAACTTAAACAAGTTTAAGAGGTTGATTTTCAACTAATTAAACTTGTTTTTTATCTTTATTTCAAACCTTGATTCGAATTATAAATATATGTAATTATGGACGTATTTAAGGGTCAAAATCTTCTAGAGTTCTCTGATCAGTTTAAAACAGACGAAGATTGCAAGAAATATTTAGCTTTAATGAAGTCAAAAATTCGATATAAATGTCTGAGATGTAATCACACTGCTTGTCAAGTTCGTGCTGATTTTGCAAGGCAGTGCAACATCTGTGGGCATATAGAATCTCCGACTGCCAACACTCTTTTTCACAAAGTTAAGTTTGGAGTCAGAAAGGCATTTTTTATTTGTTTTGAAACGGCCACTAGCACTAAGAGTCTATCAGCAAGTTATATGGGAGTGCGTTATGGAGTAACCGAAAGAACATCTCGATTGTTTATGCTCAAGGTAAGAGAAGCCATGTCCTCAAGTGGCAATAATCCTATGGATGGAGAAGTTCATGTTGATGAGTTAGTTGTGGGTGGTCGAGAGATAGGCAAAAATAGGAAGAAGTGACCACGGTAAGAAAAAGAAAGCGATCATAGCAGTCCAGCTTACCAAAGAAGCAAAGGTCAAAACGATGTACGCCATGAAAATAGAAGACTTCTCCGCCAGATCTTTACACTATATGTTTATTGACCACATAAGTAGAGAAGCCAAGGTAACAACTGATAAATGGAAGGGATACAGACCTGTAGCAAAAGCTTATAACATAACACAGATTGAAAGTAACAGAGGATTAAATTTTAAAGCGCTCCATACCATGATACATCAAGTCAAATCTTGGATAAGAACGACTTATTCTTGGGTTAGTGATGGTAACCTAAATAGATATTTTAATGAATTCTGATTTAGAATAAACCGATCACAGAGTAAGTCAACAATTTTTAACAATCTAATCACTAGAATGGTAGAGGGAGACAAAATATATCAATCAGAATTAATAAGTAATACCAAATTATATTTATAATGCCGTATGAATAAATTGAATTATTTTTTGATTGATTGATTGAAATCAAAAAATAACTAGCATAGCCTTAGCTACGGTAATTATTTTTGATGAAAAGCAGGTAAAAAAAGCCTGTGCCGATTCCATATCGGTAAAACGATTTATTGCGTCATTATAGGTCTAATTTGGTATAAATAACTACTGACCTCTATCAACTTAATCTGAAACGACTTTATAGTTAGGATCCTCAATGATATTTACTTCTATGATTTCTTCAGCATTTTTCAATAAGCGTCTTGAATCTGGAGAGAGGTGCTTTAAATGGATCACTTTACCATTTTTTTGGTAAAGCTCAGTTATTTTGTTTAAGGCTTCTATAGCAGACATATCAACAACTCTGCTTTCTTTAAAATCAATGACCACCTCATTTGGATCATCAGCAACATCGAACTTATCAGAAAAAATGGTTGTAGACCCAAAAAATAGAGGCCCGTAAATCTCATAATGTTTTACACCGTTTTTATCGGTACTTTTTCTGGCTCGTATTCTAATCGCATTATCCCAAGCGAAGACCAATGCTGCAATAATGACCCCTACAAGAACTGCAAGAGCTAAATTGTGAAGTATAACTGTGACTAAAGTGACCAAAACCATAACCAAAATATCAGACTTTGGCATACGCTTTAGTGTTCTTAAGCTCGCCCATTCAAAAGTACCTATTGCCACCATAATCATCAGTCCCGTAAGGGCTGCCATAGGAAGTTGCTCTATTATACTAGCTCCAAACATTATAAAAGCAAGTAAGGCGACTGCCGCCACAATTCCAGATAACCTTGCTCTTGCACCGTTGGAAATGTTGATTAGACTTTGACCAAGCATTGCGCACCCCCCCATTCCAGAGAAAAAACCAGATATAATGTTAGCACTACCCTGAGCGATAGCTTCACGATTGCCGTTACCTCGAGTTTGTGTGATTTCATCTACAATATTTAGTGTCAACAAGCTTTCAATAAGACCCACTCCAGCAATGATTGCAGAATAAGGTAATATTATTAATAAAGTCTCAAATGAAAAAGGAACCTCTGGAATGTGAAACGGAGGAAAACCACCACCAATAGACGCTAAATCTCCAACAGTATTGGTTGAAATATCTCCGAAATATACTATTCCAAAGACGACAAGTATGGCTACTAAAGAAGCAGGTATAGCTCTAGTGAGCTTAGGTAATAGCCAAATAATGAGCATTGTTAACACAACAAGACCCAAAAGAATAAACAAATTACTCCCGGTTAACCAAGCGCCAGAAGCATCCTTAAACTGGTTTAACTGTGACATAAATATTATAATGGCAAGGCCATTCACAAAACCAAAAATTACTGGATGAGGCACTAAACGCATCAACTTGCCTAGTTTTAATAAGCCTGCAAGCGCTTGAATTATTCCTGCAAAAATAACAGCAGCAAAAATATATTCAACTCCATAATCCATAGACAGCGTTACTAAAACAACAGCGATTGCACCGGTAGCACCAGAAATCATTCCTGGTCTACCTCCAAAAATAGAAGTAACCAGTGCCATTACAAATGAGGCATACAGACCTGTAAGTGGTGATAAACCCGCTATTAGAGAGAAAGCGACAGACTCTGGTATAAGAGCCAAAGCGACGGTCAAACCTGAAAGAATTTCAATTTTGTAATCTACTTTTTGCCTAAAATCAAATAAATTTAATAACTTTTTCATCAGTGGTGCGTGCTTGAATTAAAATACTCTTTAATTACTGCGATGTAGTGTTAGTAAAGGACAAAATCCTCTACTAAAGCTAATGGTACTTACATTCGTAAAAAGTTTGCAAATGTAGAATTAAAATTCTAACTAATAGAAAGCATCAGCTTTAATTTACATTCTTATAAAAGGCATTTAACATGCTGAAAAACAGTAATTTATTTTTGTTTAAATTGATTTAGTGGACTTATAATTTCGATATCTTGAAATTGAATAGCAGCTCTAAGGATTGAGTTGATCGACTCTTGTAAAGCTTTTATAATGTGTGACTTCAGTTCATTTTTATGATGAACCAAACTTATTTCTCTAGAGGGATATGGTTTTTTAAAAAACTTTACATATTTCTGCTTTTCATCTTTCAGATCTAGAGTATGTAAATAGGGAAGCAATGTCATGCCTAGACCTTCATCTGATAGTTTTATCAAGGTCTCAAAACTACCACTTTCAAGATAGAATCGCTTTTGATCTGGATGATTTTGGACACTCTTACAAAGATTAAGAATATTATCTTTAAAACAATGTCCATCTTCCAACAGCAAAACTTCGTCTACATCTAGGTCCTCTGCGACTATTTCCTTTTCATTAAACAATCTATGCTGTTCTGGTATATAAGCCATGAACGGCTCATAATAAAGTGGTTTTTCGATAATTTTTTCGTTGCCAAATGGAGTTGCAGCTATCCCTGCATCTAAATGACCATCGATGAGTTTGTCCACGATAACATCCGTATGAAGTTCTTCGATTTTCAAATTGATTTTAGGATACTTTTTTACAAAATTATTGAGAAACATGGGTAATAAAGTCGGCATAACTGTAGGAATAATTCCTAGCTTAAACTCTCCACCCACAAAGCCCTTTTGTTGATCTACTATATCTTGTATCCTTACACTTTCATTGACGATGTTTTTGGCCTGCTCAATGATTTTCTTACCAACAGGAGTTAGCTTTATAGGCTTCTTTGTTCGATCAAAAATTTTTACGTTTAACTCTTCTTCTAGCTTTTGAACTTGCATACTCAAAGTAGGCTGAGTTACAAAAACCTTTTCTGAAGCTTTGGTGAAATTTTTATATTCAGCCACAGCGAGAACATACTTCAGTTGTGTAATTGTCATTAGTAAGTTGTTTTATACAAAAATACAATTCTATTAGAAAAACTAATACATGTATAGGATTTGTTAATAAATAAATATGAAAATTTCTAATAAGGATCTACGTTAATAACCACCTTAACCGATCGAAATTGAGCGATCATCTTAAGCTTACCGGCACCCACTTCGATGTATTTTTTAGAGTTTTTCAAAGATTGGTTTTCTGGGATTTTTATAATAAGGTTTTTATGATACTCATTTCTTATTCTTGCTATAGCTGGAAATTCTGGACCTAAAATATTGGCTTTAAAAATTTGCCTATAATACAAAGCTAGCCAATCTGAGGCTTCGTTGAGTTTGTTAAAGTCCCTAGATTTGAATGTGATCTTAATCATCCTAAAAAGTGGTGGATATTTAAAAAGTCTCCGTTCATCTAGCTGTTCTTTGAACATTTCTTCAAAGTTATTGGTGGTGACTTGTTGTAATATTTTGTGATAAGGATTGTACGTTTGAATTAAAACTAAGCCTTGTTCTTGTGTTCTTCCTGCTCTTCCAGCAACTTGAACCAGTAGCTGGAAACTTCGTTCATGTGCTCTAAAATCTGGGAAATTCAATAAGCTATCTGCATTCATGACTCCAACGAGTTTTACATGCCTGAAATCCAATCCCTTTGTGAGCATTTGGGTTCCTACCAAAATATCGATATCTCGGTTCTGAAAAGCGGAGATAATATGTTCATAAGCGTATTTTCCTCGTGTGGTATCCAAGTCCATGCGTTTAATTACTTTATCCTCAAATAAAGAGTTTAACTCCGTCTCTATTTGCTCTGTACCAAATCCTTTAGTACTCACATCAGCAGAACCACAGGCCATACATCTAGTTTGCATTGAGGTATGATAACCACAATAATGACATCTTAAAGTGTTGTTATGCTTATGGTAAGTAAGACTTACATCGCAATTAGAACATTGTGGAGCATCCCCGCAGGTATTACACTCCAAAATTGGAGAATATCCTCTTCGATTTTGAAATAAAATCACTTGTTGACCTTGGTCTAAAGTTTCTCTAATAGCTTTTAGTAGTGTTTCAGAGAAGTGACCTGTCATCTTTTTTTTACGCTGCTGATCTTTTAAATCTATAAGTTCAACACTTGGGGGTTTCACATTTCCAAACCGCTTGTTGAGTTGAGCAAAAGCATACTTCCCCTCCCTTACATTGTTAAAACTCTCTAAACTAGGAGTAGCTGTTCCCAAGAGTGTTTGAGCTTGAAATATAGAGGCTAAAACAATCGCTGTATCTCTAGCATGGTATCTCGGTGCTGGATCAAATTGTTTAAAACTACTTTCGTGAGCCTCGTCTACGACGATAAGCCCAAGGTTCCTAAAGGGAAGAAAGATAGAAGAGCGAACACCAATAACAATTTTTCCTTTGGTTTCATTCAAAACATGTCTATAAACTTCTACTCTCTCATTGACAGAATATTTACTATGATAAATAAGAACTTGATCCCCAAAATAAGCTTGTAACCGCTGGATAAGTTGTGTTGTAAGTGCAATCTCAGGAAGCAAATAAAGAACTTGTTTACCCTCTTGAATAACCTTATCAATTAACTTGATATACACTTCTGTCTTCCCTGAAGAAGTAATCCCTTGTAATAAACAAACAGAATGAGTTTTAAACCCATCTTCAATATCGTCGTAAGCCTTTTGCTGAAACTGGTTAAATTGGATACTTGGCTTATCTTGAAAGCCTTCAAACTTGACCCTATCTGTTTGGACTAGATATTCTTCTAAAATAGATTTGCTGACTAAAGCTTTTATCACAGACTCAGACACCTCCGCTTTTTCTTTTAAGTCTTTAAGAGAAATAGGTTTTTGGCTTTGAGCACTCAAACTAAAAAATTTCAGTAAAGCTTCCTTTTGCTTTGGAGCTCCACTCAATTCTTCGATAAGTTTTGGTAAATGCTCTTCGGAATCTAGACTTTCCCTTATTTTTAAATACTTTTTTAATTTTGGCTTGTATTGCCTATTAAATTCTTGATTGACGAGGATTAAACTTTTTTCTGCCATTGCATTTATAACAGGGAAAATAGTCTTCTTATTTAGTATAAGGACAATCTCACTAATTTTAAGCAAAGACTGTTTTTGAAGAGCTTGTAAGATTAAATACTCTTCATCTGTAAGTGTGTCGTCTTCATCTATAGTTTGAATCTCAAAATCAGGATGCGGTTCAATAGCCGTTTCACTTTCAATTAATAATGCACTGGGTAAAGCCGATTTTAAAATTTCACCTTCTGTGCACAAGTAATAATTTGCTATCCATTTCCAAAGTTTTAATTGTTCAGGAGTAACCGTGGGTCTATTTTCCAAGATTTCTTCAATGGGTTTGGCTTCGTAGCGCACAGGAGGGTTTTCATGTATCTCAGCGACTATAGCGGTGTAAACTTTGCGCTTTCCAAATGGGACAGCAACACGCATCCCTACTTTAATGCACTCGCTCTCTTGTTGTGTTATAGAATATGTAAATCTTTGTTCTAGAGCAATAGGAACGATCACATCAATATAAAAAGACATCTATCAACTTTTAAGAGTTAGTCATGAAATCTTTTCCATTCTTGTGTTCTGTAGAGGAAAGATAAATATCCTCTTACCATCAAAACGTCTGGATCATCCTCATTAAGCCATATTTTGGCATCGTAAATTTTTCCATTTTCAGGATCAGTTACAGTTCCGTCTTCATAATCGTCTTTGCCTTTGGACAAATCCTTTAAGATGAGCATCCCTTCTACTTTCTGATTTTTTTGATCGCCTTTACAATATACACAACGCACATCTCGCTTGTCTTCTCTTAGTATTTTTTTGATCCGACCAAAGACTTTACCATTTTGCTCATAAACCTCAACTATAGATTTTGCTATTCCAGTATTATCATCAATGGTTTTCCACTCACCGAAAACCTCTTGAGAAAACACAAGATTTCCAATAAGCAAACTTATGGTATATATTAAAATCTTCATCTGTTATAAGCTTAGCATTCCATTCATCAAGTCTTCATCTGCTGGTTTGTCACAAAACCAAATTCCAAAAAGTGCTTTTTTATAATCTAGACCTTCAATAGTACCTAGCTCTTCATTATTTTTAAAGACCACAACTCCTTTAGAAGGCAAGTAGGTAATATCAAAAACATCCCCAACTAAAATCTCATCAGAAAAAAACGAAATAAATTTATCTATTTTTGAACGAATAGGCTTTGTATTACCTTTGGTAGAATTTTGGAAACCTTGCTCCACAGCAGAACTCATTTTCTGACTAGAAATGAGACCAGAAACAATATGAAGTTCAATAGCCATGAGGGCATCCTCATTCATTACTTTTGAAGCTTTTGTCATTTTAACATCGGTGTAGAGAGCTCCAGCATACATATCCATCCAGAATTTTTCTCTTACTCCTGCTCCGTTTAAAGCCAATTGAGTTTCTCCAACTTCCAAGGTATCAGGAAGGTTGACACCTGCAACTTCAGTTTGAGCGATAGATGACATAGCCATTAAAAAAGCCATCATAGAAGCATAAATTAATTTCATAGTTTTAGTGTTTAGATTTTCGTTTTAAATTGTATAACGCTCCATTGAGTTCAAAACCTAGCAGCAAAATATTTGAGTTCAACCAAATATATAACATCAGTATTAACAATGCTCCAATGGAGCCATATAGTTTGTTATAGGCACTAAAGTTTTCAACATAAATTGAAAATAGGTAGGTAGTCAAAATAATTAAAGCAGCCGTAAAAAAGGAACCAGGGGAAAAAAACCGAGTTTTCCTGCCTTCCCTTGTTCCAAAATAATATAAGATAGAGATTCCAAGAATCAGGACTATTATCAAAATAGCAAACCGACCGTATCTAGCCAATACTAGAGAGTCTCCAACAACTCCAATACTTGTAAACTGATCTATAACAAAGCTAAAATAAACCGTCGCTATAACTGCTATTAATAATAGCATAGCAACAATTATAGCAACACCAACTGCAGCTATGTACTGTCTAATGATCGTCCTATTGATTTTGGTATGGTACGAAAATTCAAAGCCTGTAAAAATGGCGTTTACTCCATTAGACATAAGAAAAATAGATAAAATAAAAACAAAAGACAGGAGTCCAGCTCTAGGGTTATTGGCTATATCAAAAAAGATATCCTGAAATAATTCTGAGGTTTGAGGTGGTAATAATTCTTCAAAATAGTTGAGTAATTCTTGCTGGAAATCGTCTATAAACCAGACAAACGGTATCAGATTTAGAACAAAAAGTAGAAAAGGGAAAATAGCCATAAAAAAACTGAAAGCAATAGACCCTGCTCGAGCCGAAAACGTTCCTTTGATAATACCAGAGATGTACAGGCTCAGTAAATCATATAATGTAAGTCCACCTAAGCCTGGAAGTTTTAATTGATTTACCCAGTAAGCTACTCGACTTATAAGTGGTATTTTTTTTAAGGTATCACTTATTTCAGAAGCCATATTAAATAGCTTTTAGGCTCAGATCTAGATTATGAACAGAATGTGTAAGTGCCCCACTAGAAATATAATCTACACCACATTTTGCATAGTGTTGAGCTGTTTCTAAGGTAATGCCACCACTAGATTCTGTAAAACATTTTCCATCAATAAGTTCGACTGCTTTTTTGGTCTCTTCAAAATTGAAATTATCCAATAGGATTCTATATACCCCCTCATTTTTAAGAATTTCCTCTACTTCCAAAACCGATCTCGCCTCTACTACTATTTTAAGATCTAATTCTTTGGATTTCAGGTAAGTTAAGGTTTTCTGTATAGCTTCTGAAATACCACCAGCAAAATCAATGTGGTTATCTTTAAGCATGATCATATCGTACAGAGCGAACCTGTGATTTACTCCACCCCCAATTTTTACAGCTTGTTTTTCTGGTGCTCTAAAACCAGGCGTGGTTTTACGAGTATCTAAAATTTTGGTTTTATAATCTTTTAAAAGTGCGTAAAATTGATGTGTTTTAGTTGCAATTGCACTCATGCGTTGCATAGAATTGAGTGCTAGGCGTTCAGCTTTTAGGATAGATCTACTAGAGCCCGAAACATAGAAAGCAATATCTCCATAAGACATGGAGTCTCCATCTTGCATCAGTTTATCCATCTTTAGAGAAGGATCGACGTAATGAAAGACTTGCTCTGCAAAATTAATTCCAGCTATAATTCCTTCATCTTTAACCAATAATTTAGCTTTTCCCATCGCATTTTCTGGAATGCAAGCCATGCTAGAATGATCTCCTTCTCCAACGTCTTCTCTAATGGCATTTTGGATGATAATCTGAATTTCTTCCGCCAATTGCTTTTCACTAATCATTCTATTTTATATTTTTGTCTTACACAAAGTTAATCTTTTTTATACGGATGACCATCACATTACTCCTAGTTGGTAAGACCGACAACGCTCAGCTTCAGAACCTAGTTGCAGAATATCAAAATCGCCTTTCTCATTTTGTGAACTATAAGGTGGACGTTATTCCTGATTTAAAAAAGACAAAAAATATGGATATCACTCTTCAAAAAGAAAAAGAAGGAGAGCTCATCTTAAAAAAAATATCTACTTCAGATTTTTTGGTTCTTTTGGATGATAAAGGAGTGGAATTTACATCACTAAAGTTTTCAAATTGGATACAAAAACGGATGAACTCAGGTTTGAAGCAATTGGTTTTTGTAATTGGAGGGCCTTATGGTTTTTCTGAAGCCGTTTACAAAAGAGTAAATCAAAAAGTATCGCTATCCAAAATGACATTTTCACACCAGATGATCAGATTGCTTTTTACAGAACAACTCTACAGAGCTTTTTCCATTTTAAATAACCTTCCTTACCATCATGAATAAAAAAGGGGCTATCTAGAAAGACAGCCCCTTTTTTTATTCAATAAGATGGATGTTATATGATTAACATAGCATCTCCGTAAGAGTAAAACTTATAGTTTTCTTCTATAGCTTCCTTATAAGCTTTTTCCATTAGTTCATGGCCTGCAAAGGCAGATACCATCATCAATAATGTTGATTTTGGCATGTGGAAATTAGTAATCATGCAGTTTGCAATTTTAAAATCATAAGGAGGAAAAATAAACTTATTGGTCCAGCCAGTAAATTCATTTAGCCTGCGATTAGAACTTACAGTGCTTTCTATTGTTCTCATTACAGTTGTACCTACCGCGCAAATTTTTCTTTTTTCTGACTTGGCGTTGTTGATAATAGATGTTGCTTTTTCATCTACCTTAATTTGTTCGCTGTCCATTTTGTGTTTCGATAAATCTTCTACCTCTACAGGGCTGAATGTCCCTAAACCTATATGAAGGGTAACTTCTGCGAAATCAATACCTTTGATTTCTAAGCGTTTCAAAAGGTGTTTGGAAAAGTGAAGTCCAGCGGTAGGTGCAGCAACAGCTCCTTCTTCTTTTGCATAAATAGTTTGATAACGTTCTGCATCTTCAGGTACTACATCTCTTTTGATGTATTTTGGAAGTGGCGTCTGTCCAAGTTCGGTTAACTTAGCTCTAAAATCTTGATAAGAACCATCGTAAAGAAAACGAAGAGTTCTTCCTCTATTAGTAGTGTTATCGATGACCTCTGCTACTAAACTTTCATCTTCACCAAAATAAAGTTTATTACCAATTCTTATTTTTCTGGCAGGATCTACTAAAACATCCCAAAGTCTGGTTTCAGGATTGAGCTCTCTAAGCAAAAATACTTCGATTTTTGCACCGGTTTTTTCTTTGTTACCATAAAGTCTTGCAGGAAAAACTTTGGTGTTATTGAACACCATGACATCTTTCTCATCAAAGTAATTAATAACGTCTTTAAAAATTTTATGCTCAATTGAACCGTCTTTACGATTAATAACCATTAGCCTGGCTTCGTCTCTGTGTTCTGAGGGAAATTCTGCTAAAAGGTTTTCAGGTAAGGTATATTCGAATTGTGAAAGTTTCATTCCCATAGTCTGATATTTTTTTAAAAATGCAAATATACTATCGTGAGATAGGCGATGTCAAGTGTTTTATTGTTTATTTAGCTTAATAAGTTTCAAATCAGTGGTTTTACTGTATACCAAGTACTTTTATTTTTTCCCAAAAGTCTGGAAATGATTTTGAAACAACTTCCGGATCTAAAATAGTCAAATCAACTTTTATAGCTAAAGGGGCAAATGCCATTGCCATTCTATGATCTTGGTAAGTTTGTACAGAAACAGATTCCTTAAGATTAGTCTTAGGGCTTAGCCGTAAGGATTCAGCGGTAATTTCTACTTCCGCTCCAAATTTTTCAATTTCAGTCTTAAGAGCTACCAACCTATCGGTCTCTTTAACCTTCAAGGTATGTAAGCCAGTTAGATTACAGGCTATATTAAGTCCTAAACAAGTTACTGCAATAGTTTGAGCAAGATCTGGAGTATCATTGAGGTCCAATTCAATTTTTTCAGGAAGCAATACTCTTGCTTTCTTTGAAATTAATATAGAATCTCTTTTAAATTGAGTTTGAATGCCGAAAAGTTTATAAAACTCTGCCACTTTGGAATCGCCCTGTAGGCTATTTTTTTGGAATGTGGAAAGTTGAAATTCTCCCTGATCCATCAAAGCTAAGCAGCTGTAAAAATAAGATGCTGAACTCCAATCTGATTCTACAGCAATAGTTTTAGGTTTAATTTCGGTCTTGGCATGAACTTGAATATGCGATTCTTGTAAATCTACTTCAACACCAATAGATCTTAATGCTACAGCAGTCATCATCAAATAAGGCTTTGAAGTTACCTTTGACTCTAAATTAATAGTGAGTCCATTTTTAAAGGAAGGAGCAATTAACATGAGGGCAGAAATATATTGGCTACTCACACTTGCAGGGATAGAAATTTTATCCTTTTGCAGGTATTTTCCATGAATTTTAAGCGGAGGAAAACCTTCACTGCCTAAATATTTAATGTGACTGCCAAGCTCTCGCATAGCTTCTACCAAGATACCTATTGGACGCTCATGCATTCTTTCACTGCCTTTTAAAACAACTTTTAAATTAGGCAACGAAGACAAATAGGCCGTCAAAAATCTCATAGCAGTCCCCGCATGGTGAACATCTATCTCGTCCCCATTTTCTTTGAGGGTTGTTAAGGCCTTATGTAGTACACGCGTATCATCACAATTGGATAAACCACTTAATTCAATATTGGGAAACTGGGCCTTTAAAATCAAATACCTGTTGGAAATACTCTTAGAACCCGTGATATGGAGCTCGAATTTGCTAATTGATGGTTGCCTAAAGCTAAGCTTCATTGACTTTCATTTTTCTTGATTTTCCCTCTAAATTTCAAAAAAGTAACTACAAATCCATATACAAAGCCACTCATTATGTTAGCAACAAAAAATCTCAATAAATTATCCTTCGAAAATCGCTTTTCTACGAATACGGAGAGCTCAAAATCATAGCCAAACCAGACATCTATAAAATTATAAATCACAATAAAACCTATAGCTAGTGTGATAACTGAACGCCAAAATCCTGTGGCAGAAATAACTTTTTGAAACATTTATTTAAGTTTTGGATTGTTTTTATGACGATCGTGGTCTCGTTTGGTTTTAAGATCTAATTTCTTGTCGAACGCCTCTTGCAAATCAATTCCAGTTTGGTTTGCCAAACATAAGACAACAAACATGACATCGGCTAGCTCCTCTCCCAAATCTTTGGACTTATCACTTTCCTTTTCACTTTGCTCACCATAGCGTCTAGCAATTATTCTTGCAACTTCACCAACTTCTTCGGTAAGTTGAGCCATATTTGTAAGTTCATTAAAATATCTTACACCATGAGCATTTATCCATTTATCCACTTCTAGTTGAGCCCCTTTAACGTCCATAAATAATTATGATTTAACGAGAACAATTTTTTCGTCCTCTTTGTTCATCAAAGAAATATAAAATTCTCGCAATAAGCTATAATCTTGAGGTAAAAATAAGGTAACATTGACTTCCATGTTTACCTTGACTAAAATCATGTTATTATAAACCTCTATCAAATAGGTGAGTTTTGCAGCTCCATCACCTAATTTTAAAATTCCTTTTTTTGGTAAATAATCTACTTTATATCCCTCGGGTATTTTAATTGATATCACATGCTCGATATTTCTAGGAAATGTAAAATCGATAGGATATATTCTCGTTTCGACTTTAAAAGGATTCTCTTTTAGCTTTAAAAATAGCATTGGTGATACATAAAGTTTATCACCAATTTTCTCAACAAGTTTTGCTTTTCCTGAAAAATTAAATTCTTCTATCAAGGACTTTAAAGGATCATTTAAATTTTTAGTTTTAATATCACTGATATGATCTATACCAAAGTAATTTTCATAGTTCAGCCTTTTTTGATCCTCACTTTTATTATTTAAAGATCTTCTAGACTCCCAACCGTATTGGTCTAGTGAAATTATTCTACAAAACCCACTTATTTCACCTTGAGTGTTAAGTTCTGCTTTCACTTGATATTTTTTTAATGAATTTGTTGATGGAAAAATATCCAGCGCTTGGAATCCATTAGGTTTAATTAGTGTCCCCTTCCAGTTTAAAGCACGACTTGGCAAAATATTTGGAAAAGCAAATTCATCTGTTGCATCTAATAAAAATATGTCTCCTTTAATGTCGACATGAGTGAATACATAATTTAAACCCGATATGGTTGGGAATAATGGAATGCCATTGGATATTGTACTAGATAATACGGGATTAGCGTCTAGGTTAGCCTCTCTCAACATTGCTGTTAGCATAATATTAATATCTGCTGAATTCCCTACACCCTCCTCGTATATTTTATTGAGCTTATGACTAGTAAATAGTCTCTCTTCATCATTCCAAGTCATTTTGTTTTTTACAAAATTGAAAATAGCAATCATTTTATCTTTAGGAAGAGTCTTATTTTTCAGAATAGAGTTAAGATCATTCTTAAAATATCTTGTTCTAGAAATTTCTTTTTTGTAGGTATCCGTTTCACTTAAGGTCTTAACCACGTCATCCCAGGTTATGGAGACGACTTTAAACGGTTCTAGCACTCGGTTTTTATAGGATGATAGCTCATAGCCTACGGATGGGAAATAGTTTGAGATTTTGTTTACATAGGGTTCATTCTCAATTTTAGGCAAATTAGTTCCAACATATGTAAGTTCTCTAATAGGAGTGTCTAGATTTGTTCCTTCATATTTCACGTATAAGGAGCCTTCTTTAACTTTATCTATAGTTTCAAAGGGATAATAGCCTTTAGTTCTGACATTATAAGCCAAGTAATCTATCGGTATACTTGTTTTATATTCAGAATAACGAGTTGGTATACTATTTTGAAAAATCCAATTTGATAAATTACCGATATGTGGGGACTCAATTGAGTAGGAGTACTGAATGATTACACCATCTTGAACTTTAGGTAAGGTGAATTTTTTGGCTTTCCAGAATTCATTTAAATCCACATCAAAAATATCGCTATCTTTTAATTTCTCCTTTTCAATTTTACCCTCTTTTTCATAGTAAACAGTGCCCTTAATATTAGATAATGTTTCTTTATCTGGGTTTCGTTCTCCAATGTAGTAGGGAAGTTGAACATCAGCTTGACTATAGCCTTCTTTGTTATATATTTTTATCCTTTTGACTACCACAAATTTATATTCCCAGGAATTCATGATGGAAAATGAAATTTCTCCCTTGTTATAAAGAACTTCAGCTGAAGTGGTCGAGTCTAGTGTGCTTTGGGTTTCCCTCAACATGTCTAAGGTAATATCTTCAAGGGTCTTGGTCTGAGAAAGGACAAGACTAGAATAAAATAAAACTAAACATAATGTATAAATTAATTTCACGTTTAAAAGATCTAATTGGAGTTGTGTTTATAGATTAGTAAAGTTTGCCTTTCAATTGATATATAAAGATTAGATTTAGATTTTAACTTAGAACATGTCACTCTATCTATGGCTATTTATTAAAAAATCCTCTATAGACGTCGACTAAAGTAAATTGAAGGGAAGATAAACACAAAAATCACTGGATTTATAACTCCTCTTCCCATGAGATGACCACCGTACTTAATAATACCTTGAACAATTTGAGTTTATAAATTTATCGAATTGTAGTTGGTTACCTTTATGTTCACAAATAATTATGATTTTACAAGAATAATTTTTTCATTCTCTTTATTCATTAGAGAAATATAAAATTCTCGCAATAAGCTATAATCTTGAGGCAAAAATAGCGACTCATTGATCTCCTGATTAACCTTAACTGTGATTACTTTATTGTATTCTTCTATTAAATAGGTTAATTGAGCACCACCACCTCCCAATTTGAAAATCACCTTTTCTGGTAAATAATCTACTTGATAATCTTTAGGAATTTTGATGCTGATAAAGTGTTCTATATTTCTAGGAAAGGTAAAATCGACTGGGTACACTCTTTCTTCCTCTTTGAAAGGGTTCTCTTTCAATTTTAAGAACATCATTGGTGATAAGTAAAGTTTATCTCCAATTTTCTCTATAAATTGTTCTTTTCCAGAAAAGGTAAAGCCTTCTAAAAATGGTTTTGATGTGTCTTTGAGATTTGAATTTGTTATCTCTTCAATTTTGTTAATGTTATAAGCACTCTCATATTTCAATTTTAATTCATCAGTACTTTTATTGTTTAAAGATTGTCTAGATTCTAATCCGTATTGATCCAAAGAAATTATTCTACACATTCCATTTACCTCTCCTTCTGAGGTGAGTTCTGCTTGAATTTGAAATTTTTTACTTGAACGAAAAGAAGGCGTAAGGTCTAAAGATTCAAATCCATTTGATTTAATGATAGTACCTTTTCCGTTAAGGGTACGCTTAGGCAAAATATTTGGAGATGTAAATTCATCTGTCGCATCTAAAAGATAAATTTCAGCATTGATATTGACATGAACAATCACATAATTAAATCCTGATATAGTAGGAAAAATTGAAATACCATTAGATATTGTGCTGCACAAAACTGGATTGGCATCCAAATTAGCCCTTCTTAACATCGCTACTAGCATAACATTAATATCTGCTGAATTTCCTATGCCCTCTTCATACACTTTATCTAACCTATTACTTGTATATCTTTTTTCTTCATCATTCCAGGTCATCTTATCCTTTACAAAATTGAAGATTGTATTCATTTTATCTGTTGGAAGAGTTTTACCTTTTAGTAAAGCATCTAGATCATCTTCAAAATAATTCGATCTTGATATTTCTTTTTTGTACGTATCTGTTTCACTTAATGTCTCTGCGACATCATTCCAAGTTCTAGAAACTGACTTGTAAGCTTCATTTTTGCCAGTTTTATAAGACGATAACTCATAGCCGGTAGAGGGTAAATAGTTTGAAACGTTATTGACGAAAGACTCCTCTTCGATTTTAGGCAAATTTGTTCCAATATGCTTAGTCTCTTTTATGGTTGTCCTACCTTGAAAGCCCGACAATGAACTTTGTTCTACATCGCTAGAAGTTCCAATTGGATAATAGCCTGCTGTCCTAACACTATAGGCTAGATATTCGTTTGGGATTCTTGTTATAAATTCAGAATAACGTGTCGGTATCGTATTTTGAAATACCCATTTTGGCAGATTGCTAATATGTGGAGAATCTATTGTATAAGAATATTCAATAATAACACCATCTTGAATTTTTGGCAAAGTAAATTTTTTAGCTTCCCACATTTCGCTTAAATCCACATCAAAGATATCTTGATTTCTTAGTTTTTCTCGTTCAATTTTTCCGTTTTCTTCATAGTAGACATAGCCATCAATATTCGATACAAATTCTTTATCTGCGTTTTTGTTTCCTACGTAATACTGAATTTTGATATTGGCTTGCTCATAACCTTCTTGACTGTATATCTTTATTCTTCTAATCACCTCAAATTGATATTCCCAAACATTTAGTATAGAAAAGGATATTTTTCCTTTTTCATAAAGAACCTCAGCAACCGCAGAAGAATCTGAAGGGCTTTGGGTTTCCCTCAGCATTTCTAACGAAATATCCTCAAGTTCCTGAGATTGGGAATAACCAAAATTGAAAGCAATTAGAGTAAATAATGATGCGAAAATTAATTTCATTTTCAAAGATTGGTATTTAAGAGGATTAGGTCAATTTTAAACTTAATTTAGTGTTGTCATACTTCGAAATTTGTGAAAAGAATTCAACAAATTTTTCGTAATCAGATTTTTGATAATTATTCGTATTCAACTTAAAGTATCGTTTTACAATTAGCGTATTGTCTTTAAGCTCAAAACTTAGTCGATAGGAACCAAACTCGGAGTCTAAACTAATATCTTTAAGCTCGGTGTCTACAGTGAGGTTTTCTAAATTGAAAGTAAATTCATCCTCGTCGACGAATCCCCTTGATACATTAAATGGAGTTTGTCTTACTTTATAATTAGGAAGATTAACTTGAAATTTATTAAACGGATTAACATCTAGAATAAGATCATTCCCGTAAATTTTGATGTAGTTATCTGCTTTAAGTTTAATTTTCTCAAAGAAGGTCACGTCTTCTTTATTATTCAAAAACTCATGACTGATAAGGGTCATTTCTTTTAAGTTATCCCAATACGACAAATAATATGAGTTTATATCTTTCTCATTTTTGACGTAAAGACTGTATCTGTTGTTATATTGTGTACCTCTGGTCTTAATTTTTACATCAGCAGTAATTGCCTTTTCAATAATATTTATTTCTGCTGTGGTTTTTTGGTAGTTATCTATTTCTGTATAGGCTGGAGTTCGTAATATTTCTCCCCCACTAGGTTTTACAGCCAAAACTTTTCTATCGTCTGTAAAGGTGCCTAAAAAATTGAAGGGGATATCTTGGCTTGTACATTCCAGCCAAATATCTTCTTCATTTTCTTGAGGTATATTTAGAATAACATGATCCCCCTGCATAGAAGTAAAATCTTCTGATATATCTTGAATTTCAGAACCGGAATAAACAACGCAATAATTAGATTCAATATCGACCAGATTGAGTAAAGCCTTTGTATAATTCGTCAAGCCTTTACAGTCCCCATACTTTTTATCATCAACTTCTTCTGCTGAAATTGGCTTCCAACCTCCTAAACCAATTTGAACACTTATATATCTCGTATTATTTTGGACATACTCATATATTGCCTTAGCCTTTTCTCTTGTAGTTTCAAGGTTTTGAGTAAGTAATTTAATTTCGGAAATTGTAGATTCTGGAAGTTGATCTAAGCCTTTTAGTAAATTTTCGTGTTGCCATAGACCTAATTCCTCCCAATTGCTCACCTCTCCTCTTTCCCCTGCGAGCTCAAACGTTTGTAAAGCAAACATAACCTTTGGTGTAAATGTTTCAAATGAAGGGCTATAAACTTCTCTAGATACAGACGGCAAATTAGAAACTGAATAGGTTAGTAAATTAGGGTTGTCGTTTTCTATCGAAACCTCTTCCATAAACCCATTTTCTGAAGATCTCAAAACAATTTCAGACTTGTTTTCTATTTGGAAGGTCGATGACTTAATAGACTGATAATAATCGACATAAGGAGTAAAACTTTTTATAAAAGCCGTATTACTTGTCTTGATTTCTTTTTCAAAATGAATGGTAACAGGGTAACTTGCAGGTGTATACTCGAGGTATTTAACTCTATCATCTGTATATAAACTAACTGAACCTACAGCATTAACATCCATAAAATCCCTCTCTTTAAAAGTTTCGATTTCAGAACCTAAAGCATCATAAATTGTAACTTCTAAGTTTCTAATCTTAGTGGATTTATTATAGAAAGCATAAGCATCTAAAGCTGACATTCCTTTTTCATTAAGGATAGTTATTATTTTATCCTCGCTTATGGTCATATCATCATAGTCATCTATAGTGACTCGAATGTCTTGTTGAAGAATAACTGAGTTGGATTTTTCTGTCAACTCAGCAGTTAGATTTGCCACCGCATATTTTTCTTGAGCATTGGATATTAATGTCAAAAAAAAAGATAGTAGTAGTAAAGTATTTTTCATATCAATCAAAATTATAAAAAATTCTTAAATTTCCTAAGAAATTCTATAATTTAACCTTAGAGTCTAGTATAAATGTTAAAGGCCCATCGTTGATTAATGAAATTTGCATGTCTGTTCCAAATCTTCCAGTTTGGATTTTGGTGATGCTAACTTCTTGAAGAGTTTCTAAGAAATCTTCGTAGAGTTTTTTGGCTAACTCCGGTTTAGCAGACTTCATAAAACTAGGTCTGTTTCCCTTTTTTAATGAAGCATGTAAAGTAAACTGACTCACGACAAGCAACTCCCCCTTGATTTCTTTAAGGCTCAGATTCATCTTACCCTCATCATCAGGGAAAACTCTTAAATTGAGTATTTTTTTGACCAACCAATCTATATCTTCCTGCCCATCTTCATGTTCAATACCCAGAAGAATAAGCAAACCTTTGCCTATACTCCCTGAAATTTCATTTCCTATGTCAACTGAAGCTTTCTTTACTCTCTGTACAACAATTTTCATACTACCTCAAGTCTTGGTAGGGATCCTTCCTGAAATTTTCATCTTCATCTCCTTCCATAATTTGTAAATAGCTCTTATATCTTGAATAAGCAATTTTATCCTCTGTTAAATCCACTTTGACGGCACATTTAGGTTCATCCACATGGATACAATTATTAAATTTACAGTTGGACTTAACTTTAAAGAATTCTGGAAAATAATTGTCCAGAGCATACTTATCAATATCCACAACACCAAAACCTCTAATGCCTGGTGTGTCGATAATCTGTCCACCAAAATGAAGTTCATGCATCTCTGCAAATGTAGTCGTGTGTTGGCCTTGTTTATGTTGAAGAGATATTTCTGAAGTCTTGATATTAAGATCGGGCTCAATTGAGTTGACTAAAGTGGATTTACCTACTCCACTATGTCCAGCAAAAACACTTACGTTATCTTTCATAAGGGCTTTTACTTGATCAACATTTTCTCCAGTTTCTGCAGAGATACCAATGCAGGTATACCCTATTTTCCTGTAGAGTTCTGCTAAATATTTCATCTCTGCGAACTCTTCTACAGAATAATCATCCACTTTATTAAATAAAAGTACAGTGCGAATATGATAGGCTTCTGCTGTGACCAGAAAACGATCTATAAATGTCGTGCTCGTTGCAGGATTATTATAAGTCACCAATAGGAATGCTAGATCGATATTAGCTGCAATGATATGGGTTTGCTTAGATAAATTAACTGACTTACGGATGATGTAATTCTTTCTGTCATAAATCTCCTTGATGATTCCTATGGTCTCATCACCTTTAGTTTCTGTATCGATTTCCACATGATCTCCTACAGCTACAGGGTTTGTACTTTTAATATCTTTAAGTCTAAACTTACCTTTGATTCTGGAATTATAGATTTTTCCATCGTCTGCTTTTAACAAATACCAACTTCCTGTAGATTTGTAGACAACCGCTCTCATAAACTCGTTTTTGAATTTGACTTACTTGGTATCACTGGCTTATAATTTTATGTTGATGTGCAATCGATTCTTCGTGCATGGCCTTAGTTAAGCGCTCTACAAAATCTTTAGACAAGTTTTTCTTTTCTCCTTCAACAGATAAACTGTCTAAGACTTTATTCCAACGTTTTGGTTGAAGAATAGCAACATTGTTTTCCTTTTTAAGCTCTCCGATCTCATCAGCAACCTGCATTCTTTTCCCAAGGAAATCTATGAGTTGATTATCGATGATATCGATCTTAGATCTCAGCACATTCAACTTTTTGTTGAATTCTTCTGCGCCCTCCTTATTCCTGATACGCAAATCAATAGTCATTTGCTTTAAGAAATCTGGGGTAATTTGTTGAGCGGCATCACTCCATGCTTTATCTGGAGTATGATGTGTCTCCACAATCATTCCGTCATAATTGAGATTTAAAGCAGTTTGGCAAATATCAAACACCAAGTTTCTGTCACCTCCAATATGAGAAGGATCCACAAGCAAAGGCAAATCTGGAAACTGATTTTGTAAATCAATAGCAATCTGCCACTCTGGATTATTTCTATATTTTATTTTCTCATAAGTAGAAAATCCTCTATGAATCACACCTAGGTTTTTAATATTTGCATTATATAAACGCTCCACTCCTCCTAGCCACAAAGCCAAATCAGGATTTACAGGATTTTTAACCAACACAATTTTATTTGTACCCTTAAGGGCATCTGCAATTTCTTGAACAATAAATGGACTCACCGTACTTCTAGCCCCAATCCACAGAACATCTACATCCGCCTCTAAGGCAAGGTCTACATGGGTTTTATTAGCAACTTCAGTAGCGATCATAAGACCTGTTTCTTCCTTTGCGCGTTTCAACCACTTCAACCCTATGGCTCCTACTCCTTCAAAGTTTCCTGGACGTGTTCTAGGCTTCCAGATGCCCGCACGCATCACAGTAGCGTCAGAATCTTTAAGTTGGTGGGCAATTTCAAGTACCTGTTCTTCAGTTTCGGCACTACAAGGACCAGCTATGACTAAGGGATGGTCTAAGTTCATCTCCGTCAGCCAATTTCTTAGATGTTTTTCATTTTTCATGTCTACAAAATTAACTTTTAATGTCAGAATTCAAAGGCTTTTAGCTTGGTTTTAGTGAATCAATATTCCTTAAAAAACTGTACAAGTCCATGATTTTTGAACACATTAAAAGATATAATTTGTATTTTTGGTGTAAAATTACTAAATGTCTATTGAAGTCAAATCCATTTCAAAATCCTACAAAGATCAATTTGCTTTAAAGAATATAAATTTTAAAATTTATAAAGGTGAAATTGTAGGCTTATTAGGTCCAAATGGTGCCGGAAAATCTACTTTAATGAAGATTTTAACTGGATTTATAAGCGCTAGTTCTGGAGAAGCTAGTATTAACGGAGTAAAGTTAAGCGAAGCCAAAACCGATATACAACGTCAAATTGGTTATTTGCCAGAACACAATCCAATCTACTTGGATATGTATGTCAAGGAGTATCTTTACTTCCATGCGAGAATTTTCAAAAGTAAAAAAGAAAGGGTTGAAAAAGTCATAGAACAGACCAAGCTAACAGACGAAGTTGACAAACGCATCCATCAATTGTCTAAAGGCTATAGACAGCGCGTGGGTCTAGCTGCGGCTTTACTTCATGATCCTAGCGTTTTAATTCTTGACGAACCCACCACGGGTCTAGATCCCAACCAATTAATAGAAATAAGGGAATTGATCACTTCCATGAGTAAAGAAAAGACAATTCTTCTTTCTACGCATATCATGCAAGAAGTAGAGGCCATTTGCGACAGAGTCATCATTATAAACAAGGGACAAATTGTGTCTGATAAAAAACTTTCAGACCTTAATGATCCCGAACAACAGGTCATAGAGGTGGAATTCAATTATAGAATTGAAGAAGTAGCCTTAAAGGAAATTGGAAAGGTGATTAACATCAGAAACTTAACACGGTTCCGATATGAAATAACATTTGATACGCCTTTAGATAAACGACCAGATATCTTTGATTTTGCATACGACAAGGGTTTGAAAATACTCGAACTCCACAAGAAAAATAAAAACCTTGAAAGTTTATTTATAGATCTAACCAAGAATAATTGAATGGTTTTGATAAAACCCTTATTAATTAAACACCATAATCATCTATAGCTATACCTTGCTTATTTGTTATTTAAATTTACTATGAAGAGAAATTTAAAATCCTATGTTACCCTAAGTCTAAAAGGCCTGGCAATGGGAGCGGCTGATGTAGTTCCCGGGGTATCTGGTGGAACCATCGCTTTTATTACAGGAATTTATGAAGAGCTAGTGACAACGATCGCCAATGTAGATATTTCTCTTTTTAAAACATGGAAACAAGACGGTTTTGCAGCGATGTGGAATAAACTTAATGGTAGTTTTATTATTGCTCTACTTACAGGTATTTTCATCAGTATATTCACTGTTATGCGATTAACCAACTACTTGTTAGACACTTACCCCATCGTGGTCTGGTCATTTTTTTTTGGCCTTGTAGGTGCAAGTGTTTGGTATGTAGGTAAACAAATTGAAAAATGGAATTCAAAGCTAATCGGTGTTGCTATTTTAGGCTTTATCGTTGCCTTTGGTATTACTAAACTCACCCCAGCTCAGGGCATAGATCATCCCCTTTATTTTCTGATGTGCGGAGCTATAGCAGTCTGTGCTATGATTTTGCCTGGAATTTCAGGTGCTTTTATTTTAGTTCTGCTTGGCGGATATAAATCAATTTCAGCAGCGGTATCTGAATTTAATATCCAAGTTATTGGTCTTGTGAGTCTTGGAGCCGTTATAGGATTATTGAGTTTTTCTAGAATTTTGAAATGGTTATTTACTAAATTTAAAATGTTAACTTTATCTATCCTCACAGGATTTATAGCAGGTTCTCTGAATAAAATATGGCCCTGGAAAGAAATTATAAACTCAGAGATCATAAAAGGCAAAGTGGTTATTTTAAAAGAAGTTTCTATTTTACCCACTCAATTTGATGGAGATCCTAAATTATTGTTTGCTTGTATAGCTGCAATATTAGGGTTTTTACTTATTCTTTTACTTGAAAAAATAGCGAAAAATCAACCCCTTTCAAATGCAAAGCACAAGGACATTTAGCGATAAAATTTTCCTGTTCTTAAAAGGACTTGCTATGGGTGCTGCCAATAAAGTTCCTGGAGTTTCCGGTGGTGTGGTTGCCTTTGTTACTGGTTTTTATGAAGAGTTTATTTATTCTCTCCAAAAATTTAATTTTAAATCTTTTAAGCTTCTATTCAATGCTAGGTTTAAAAGTTTTTTCCAATATATAAATGCTAAATTCCTAGGTATATTGATTTTTGGGATGGTTGTGAGCTATTTTAGTATTTCAAAATTATTGGATTTCTTAATTGAAAGTTATGAACTTAACGTCTGGTCTACCTTCTTTGGTATGGTTGTAGGCTCTATCTACTACATCGGCAAAGATTTTAAAATAAGATCAGTTAAGACAATTATTTTTATATTGTTTGGTGTTATAGGTGGACTAAGCATTAGTTTTTTAAAACCTGCTACAGAAAATGATAATCTCTTATTTGTATTTTTTTGTGGAATAATAAGTGTATCAGGGATGACACTTCCAGGTTTGTCAGGTTCATTTATTTTAATTCTCTTGGGCAACTATGTTTTGCTTTTGGTAGATTCTGTAAATGCCCTTTACGATACTCTTGCTGATGTAGTGAGGCTTGATTTTAGTTTTGCGCAAAACCCTAAACGAACTAGACTGCTTCAAGTTTTAGGATCCTTTACCGCTGGTTCCCTTTTTGGACTTATTACCCTGTCCCACTTATTGAATTATGTTTTGAAATATTATAAGAAAATTACATTTTCAATTATTATTGGGTTTATAACAGGCAGCTTAGGTGTGGTGTGGCCCTGGAAAGAAAATATTTTCAAAACAGACCTCTTAGGGAATCCTATTTTAGATACTAACGGAGACCCTATTTTAGATAATTACTCTCGGTATTGGCCAGAAATAAGTCAATTCAGCACTTGGGTTGGTTTCTTTTTTATACTGGTAGGAATTTTAATAGTATTGGGCTTAGCTTGGTATGGTAATGGAAAAAATAAAATTAAATCATGATAACATACGGACTTTTAGGAAAAAACATCAATTACTCATTTTCAAAATCATTTTTCAATACCAAGTTTCGCAATGAGGCCATTACAGCTAAATATATCAATTTTGATATTGATCATATTAAAGAAATAAGACAAATCACAAGTAACTCTTTGGATTTAGCAGGCCTTAATGTGACTATACCTTACAAAGAAGAAGTAATTCCATTTCTGGATGAAATAGACCCACAAGCTGAACAAATTGGTGCTGTAAACACTATTAAAATTGAAAATAAGAGACTGATTGGTTACAATACCGATGTGTTTGGTTTTACAAAATCTATTTTTAATTTAGTTGCTCCTAATCACCAAGCCGCTTTAATATTAGGGACTGGAGGAGCTTCTAAGGCAGTAAGACATGCTCTGGTTTCTATGGGGTATACCGTCAATATGGTCTCTAGAAAAAAAAGCGAGGGGAATTTTACTTATGATGATATGACTTCAGAAATCATAAAAAGCCATCAACTGATTATTAATTGCACCCCTTTGGGCACTCATCCGAATGTGAACCAATCCCCACCAATTCCTTACAAATTCGTCGACGAAACGCATTTGCTTTACGACTTGGTTTATAACCCCTCCGTCACTAGTTTTTTAGCTCAAGGGAGGGATCAAGGTGCTCAAATTATAAATGGAGAACAAATGCTCATTTTCCAAGCTGAAAAAGCTTGGGAAATTTGGAATCAATAGTATTTTTTATATTTGAATCTAGCTGCAAAACCTATTAAAATCCAAGAAACTAGTGCTATAATGATAAACTGATAACTGATAATTTGGTCACCACTTGCATAAGAATGTAATCCTGAAAGGTAGAAGTTCACTCCAAAGTAGGTCATCAATATGGATGCAAAAGCGAAAACGGCAGCCCAGTTGAAAGCAAACAATCCTCTTAAGCCTGGAACCAATCGCATGTGAATCACAAAAGCATATACAAAAATACTGATTAAAGCCCAGGTTTCTTTTGGATCCCATCCCCAATACCTACCCCAACTTTCATTGGCCCATTGGCCACCTAAAAAATTCCCTATGGTAAGCATAACCAGACCAACTGTTAATGCCAATTCATTAATAATAGTAAGCTCTTGAATGTTTAATTTCATCTTTTTAACATTGGACTTATTGGTCACAATTATTAAAATAAGGGAGACCAGACCTATAATAGCACCTAAGGCAAAGGGGCCATAACTTCCCACAATAACTGCAACATGTATCATTAGCCAATAAGAATCGAGTACTGGTTGTAAATTCCCGATACTTGGGTCTAGCCAATTCCAATGAGCTACCATCAAAATAATGGAAGTTACAAAAGCTGTAGAACCCATTGTTAAATCACTTTTCCGTCCAAAGGCTAATCCAAAAAACATAGTGGCCCAAGCAACGTAAATCATACTCTCATAGGCATTACTCCAAGGAGCGTGTCCAGAAATATACCACCTAGCAGCAAGACCAGACGTATGTACTATAAAAAGTGAAACCAATAAAACTTTACTTATGCCTATCGTAATTTTGTTGAGTTTGTTTTGCTTGAAAATACTCAAAATCACAAAGACAATCATAATCAAACCCACATATAAATAAAGTTGAAACAAGAGATTGAAAATATCAATTTTGTTATAAAGGATTTCAGCTTTTATCCTACTCTCTTTTGGCATCACTTCTCCACCATATTTACTTTGGAAAGATTTTAAACTCAAAAGCAACTCATTAGACTGCTCATAATCTCCGGTCTGCCGTGCACTTCTAAGAGACTGCATGTACAGAGGGAGAATTTGTTTTGTATACAGAGTATCTACACCAGCGAAATATCTCTCGTCGTCCAATTCTGAATAAGAAACCCACTTATCATTAGAGTGTTCTGGTACAGGAAAAATTCTAAATTGTTTTCCCTGTAAAGTATTATAGATCAAATTCACCTTTTCATCGACAGAGATGAAGTCTTTTTGGAACTGGTTTGGCACTGCAGCTTTGTATGCCGCATCTAAATACTCACCTAATTTATATTGACCATCCATCTTAAAAAAGTCAGTCAAGGAAACATATTTTTTATTTTCTTGAACTCCTAAGACATGATGTAAGCTATCATTTTTAGCTTTTATGGAAATCAGGGGTGCAGAATACCAAATCGCTGGATTTTCAATCATGGATAGCAGAACCTGATCGCTATTCAAATCCTTATAATTGTCTTTTTTACCCAGCTTTCTAAGCAATTCTGAAGAATACGTATTAATGGGTTTCATTCGACCTCCAAAATCCTGAATGACCAATTCTCCAAATTTAGCAGCATGATCTTTATCAACCGTATTGGCTTTAATCAATTTTATAACCTTTTCATAATCCACTTCTTGGACCATGTTAGGATCGTGATTGGATGAAGTCGCTTGGGTATCTTTTGACTTATTAGATTCTTCTACAACATTTCCATTTTGAGTCTGAGCAAAGCTGCTTAATCCTAAAAATAGAATTAGTATACCTGCCAATCTTTCTTTTTTCATCTTGATTTTATCCAATTTTTTTCTCAAATCTCCAAACCTAGACCCTCTGTCAATCATTATAGCCATCATCCCTAAATAGAGCAAAAAATATCCTACATATGTGATCCAAGTTCCCCACCAATCGTTATTGACAGATAAAATAGTACCTCCTTCATCTGGATCAAAAGAGGATTGAAAAAAACGATAACCTTGATGGTCTAGAACATGATTCATATAAATATCGAATGGATATGAATCACTTCCATCGACTACCTCTACTTTACTCATAAAAGACTCATAGCTTGGCTGAGGTCTATCCTCAGTACCTGGATGTTTTTTGGCTATAAAATCGTTGAGTTTTAAGGCAAAAGGCAATTCAATATTTTTACTCCCGTAGCTCAAGTACACATCATGATCTCCTACATTCACCTTTTTCATATCCATCTGAAAACCTTTACCCCCAAGCAACCCAATTCTTTCAGTTTTCCCATTGGAAGTGATTTCCATGAAAATTCCATCGGGATCATTATTGTTTGCGATTTCTTTTTGAACTAAATCATAACGACCCCTAATAGCTGGATCTGGAATCACGAATTGCATACCTCCAAGATTATATAAAGAGCGCATCTGCAAATCTTGAATTGAATCTTCGACCAATTGCCCGCGTTCTTGGTCTGCCATCCGCATCCAATCTCCATTAAAAGGAGAGTCTATAGTAAATCCACTCTCATTGGTTCCTAAGATGTTAATAGCACCGTCTGTTTGTTTATTGAATGCAAACAAGATATTATGAATATTGGCAACTTCTCCTGTTTCCAAATAATGATCATGCCTTTCTCCCTCTCCAGATTCTACAATTTTAAGAAAATTGACACCTTCCTCATCCTCAATTATGCCTTCCTCTGCGCCCTTGATAAATTCTAAGAATTCAATCTGAACAGAGTTGCCGTTATAATCTGTAGTAATTTTTTTTCCCTCTGTAATCCCGGGGCCTAAACTAATTCTAAAATCCTCTTTCTTTCTTAAAGGCTCACCATCAATTTCTCCATCTATAAATGTGGATAAATATGTTTTTTCAGAAAGCATTGTACTTGCAACCTCCCCCTCTCGGATAGGCATTATGCCTTCTTCACCTAGGTATCGTGTGACCCAGGCCCCAACAAGAATCAAAATAAAAGACAAGTGAAGTAAAAGAGTAGTGAGTTTCTTTTTTTGAAATAATTTAAATCTGATTATATTTCCTGCAAAATTGATAACAAAAAAAACCATGATTATTTCAAACCACCATGCATCGTAAATCCACTCCCTAGCTGTAATGGTGGTATAGGAATTTTCAATAAAGGTTCCTACAGCCATAGACACTGCATACACAATAAACAAGACGGCCATTAGTCTTGTGGAAAACAATATACTTTTTATTTTTTTCTCTAACATAGCTATAAAATAATGAATACAAATATAAGTAATATAAGAGGATTTATTAATCTCTCTATCGCTTACGAACGTTGAAGTTGTGTTAATTAAACTCATAGAATAGTCCTTCGTATACTTCTTGAAAAAACTAAAGAATTATCAGTTACAATTAAAAATATGTGCTTATCAGACAAATCGTTAATACGTTATAGATAAGTTTTAAAACTGATAAGATTTCACTTTCAAAAAATGAACATTACATTTGCACCTAAGAATTTAAGATATTTAAATGTATTCAATAGTTATTTTAGGAAGTGGTAATGTGGCAACTCATATGTTTCAAGCTCTTCAATCATCAAAAATTTGTACAGTCATTCAGGTTTATAACCATAAGAGAAGTTCCCTTTTGAAGTTTGAAAACTCAGTTCCCCTTACAACTGATATTTCTGCTTTAAAACCTGCAGACCTATATCTCATTTGTCTTAAAGATGATGTCATAGAGTATACTGCTGAGCAAATCAAAACTAAAGCTGGAATTATTGCACACACCTCAGGAAATCAAGGCCTGTTAACCTCGCCTAAAAATTCTGGTGTTTTCTATCCGCTTCAGACTTTTTCCAAAACGTCTGAATTAGACTATTCTACGATTCCATTTTGCCTTGAAGCTAATTCAGAAGAAAATTTATCGCTTTTAAAAACTATAGCCTCAAGCATTTCTCAACACCAGTATGAAATTAGTTCTACCCAGAGGCAAACCTTACATTTAGCAGCTGTGTTTGTTTGTAATTTTACAAATCACCTGTATGCAATTGGAGAAGATATCTGTCTACAAGAGAAGATACCATTTGATATCTTGAAGGCTTTGATCAAAGAAACAGCAGATAAAGTTCAATCTCAATCGCCCTCTGAAGTGCAGACTGGGCCGGCTGTAAGAAGTGATGAAAAAACAATAACAAATCATTTGAAACAATTAAATTCAAAAGATTACAAAGCAATTTATAACCTAATGACAACCTCTATATTACAAAAATATGACAAACTATAAAGAATTACTCAACCACATCACCACTTTTGCCTTTGATATTGACGGTGTCTTCACCAATGGCACTCTTCAGATTTCCTCTTCTGGGGAACTCCTTAGGACTATGAATGTAAAAGATGGTTTTGTAGTAAAAGAAGCTCTAAAAGCAGGATATGAAATCATAGTGATTTCTGGAGGAACCAATGAAATGGTAAAAACTAGGCTTAAAGATTTGGGTATAACCAACATTCATCTAGGAGTTGCAGATAAAGTGGAATGCTTAAATGAATTTCTAGAGATGTATGACATCAAACCAGAAGCGGTGGCTTATATGGGAGACGATGTCCCAGATGTATATCCTATGAAAATGGTCGGTTTACCAACTTGTCCTCAGGATGCAGTTCCAGAAATAAAAGCAGTCTCTGCCTATATCTCTCATAAAAATGGTGGCGACGGATGCGTAAGAGATCTCATCGAGCAGGTGATGAAGGCTCAGGGGAAGTGGAAATTTTAGATCTGGTCTAGTAAAGTTATTTATGGCCTTTCTAAATCTCATACGCTGGAAAAATTTAACCCTGATTATTTTTATGGGTATGACAACAAGGTATGCTCTACTGCCTGGCTTTGGACAAAATCCTAGCATTGGTCTTCTTTATTATTTACTTCTAATTTTAAGTATCATATGCATTGCAGCAGCAGGGAATATTATTAACGCTATTTTTAATGTAACTACAGATAGCATCAACAGGCCAAGTAAGATTATCATCGATCGCGTGATAAAACGAAAAATAGCTTTTAAACTTTATTTTGGATTAAATGCCTTAGGACTTTTCACAATGCTGCTTATTCTTTTCTCGAATCCTTCTGTAAGCTTGTGGATTGTTTTTGGCATTTGTGTTTTATCATCTTTAGCCCTTGCTATTTACTCTATTTGGCTAAGAAAAGTAGCGCTTCTTGGAAACATCCTCATTAGCATAATCGTAGGAGCTAGTTTTTTCTGCTTCGGGCTAGCTCTCGTAGATAGTGACCAAAGCCCTGTGTTGTACTTTACTATACTAATGTATGCTCTTGTGGGCTTTAGTTTAAATTTGAGCAGGGAATTGATAAAAAATATAGAAGATCTAAGAGGTGACTATTACTGCAAAATGAAAACTTTACCTATTTTGATAGGTAGAAAAAGATCTAAACATCTGATTTTCGGACTTCTAACATCTACTATTTTAATACTTCTTATAATCTTGCTTAATTACTTTTTATCTCTCAATGTTTTTATATTTTATGTATTTGCATTTGTTCTTATTCCTCTCATTCTTATCTCAAAACAAATTCTGAAAGCCAAAAATCAAAAGGACTACACAAGCATTCGTTTTCATTTGAAACTCGTATTTTTGATTGGTATTTCTTCTATGTTCACCTTTTTAATCCTATGATTTTAGAAAACTTAAAACAAAGACGTATAATTTTAGCATCAGGATCCCCTCGGCGGCAAGAGATATTGGCCTCCATAGGTGTGGATTTTGAGGTGAAATTACGGTCTGTTGATGAAGTGTTTAGCGAGACCTTACAGCATCATGAGATCAGTGATTATTTAGCTCAGTTGAAAGCAAACCAATTTCAAGATTTAGAACCAGACCATATAGTCATCACTGGGGATACCATTGTATGGCATCAAAACAAGGCGCTAAACAAACCTAAAAATAGGGATGAAGCTATCAAAATGCTGAGTTCCCTCTCCAATACAACGCATGAGGTGATTTCTTCGGTTTGTATAAAAACCCGAGATAGAACTGAAACCCTTTATGATTCTGCAGAAGTCACTTTTAAGGCTTTATCACAGGATGAAATCTCGTATTATATAGATACTTATTCACCTTATGATAAAGCGGGGGCTTATGGCATCCAAGAATGGATAGGTCAGATTGGTATTTTAGAGATTAGAGGCTCGTTTTATACCGTTATGGGATTCCCAATTCATTTAGTATATTCCAAATTATCGAACTTAAAATAATAATCATGAGAACTCTACCCTTGCTTCTTTTTATCTTACTGATAAGTTGCCAGACCGAAAATAAATCCATCGACAACAATTTTGAAAAAAGAAATCTATCTACTGAATTCAAATCGTATTGGTATGACGGAAACGCTGAATTGACCAGTTATGATTTGGAGTTTTATAGATATGGTGAAAAGCGACAAGGTAAAGCCATGCTTATTTTTGTAACTGAAGACTTTTTAAAGGAGGCGCAAGTCAAAGCCAACTCCAAATCGGAAACTACACATTCTGTTATGAAACTGAATTCCACAAAAAAATTCAATACAGGGATTTATCCTTACAGCATAATGCAAAGCGCTTTTTTTCCACTTGGTGAAAAGAGACCTCTTTTAAAATTGACCTCTAGCGTTCAAGAATGGTGCGGACACTCTTATGCTCAATTGAATCACAGAGGTGATTTTCAATTGGAAACACATTCCTATTTTGAAGATGACGCAGATTCAACATTTACTTTAAAACCTAACTTATCAGAAAATCAAATTTGGATTCAACTCAGAATAGATCCAAAGGAGCTGAAGCTTGGAAAACAAGACCTCTTTCCGGACTTTTCCTTTTTACAGCTCAATCATGAAAAGTTTAAAACATATTCTGCTTTTATAGAACAAAAAGAAGAAGAAGACTACCTTACTACAACCTTGAGGTATAATGAATTAGGAAGGGTTTTGAAAATCTACCAAGAAAAGTCCTTTCCCTTTGAAATTGAAAAGTGGGAGGAAATGGAGATTCAAGAAAGGGATACATTGATTTCTAAGGCCAAAAAAATGAAAACTTTAAAGACGAAATACTGGCAAAAAAACTCAGGTAAATATCTACATTTACGAGATAGTTTAAGTCTATAAGTTATGCTTGAAACTCTTTTTTTTCAATATGAGTCCCAAATCATCTGGACTGCTATAGTTGTATTTCTTATTTTATTATTAAGGTTTACCTTAAAGCAATCTGCAAAGCGAATCGCAAAGCGAGATGAACTCAATTTTGTAAGAACTCGACTCATTTTTAAGTACATCAATGTATTGGTGTTTTTTATAGCTATGTTCGGGCTTTTACTCATCTGGGGAGTAGAAATAAGGGAACTTGCGCTCGTTTTTTCTTCTGTGTTTGCGGTGTTAGGCCTTGCCCTTTTTGCAATTTGGTCTGTGTTGAGCAATATAACTTCTGGAATTATTATGTTTTTTTCTTTTCCATATAAATTAGGAGATAAAATTAAAATCCACGATAAAGACTTTCCCATAGAAGGGATCATAGAAGATATAAAAGCCTTTCAACTTCACCTGCGTACAGATGAAGACGAACTGGTCACCTATCCCAATAATTTAATCCTACAAAAGCCAGTAACTCTGCTTAAGAAGGATGCCCTTCTGGACAAGCCTGACTACGGAGATCGTTAAAAAAATTTGAATCCACTGTAAAATGATATTTAGGTATTTATATTTGGTAAAAATTAGGGCCATGACAAAAACATTATTATGTAGTATTTTTCTATTTTTAAATGCATTATGCTATAGCCAAACCCCACAAAAACTAGCCTCTTCAGAAATATACCAACAGATAAAATCACTCAATTTTCTAGGTAATGTCTTGTATATCGCAGCTCATCCTGATGATGAAAACACAAGCTTAATCACTTATTTTTCTAAGGAGCGCTATGCCAAAACTACCTATTTATCGCTTACTCGTGGTGATGGAGGCCAGAATTTGATGGGTTCTGAACTTGGTGAAAAGCTGGGTATGATTCGCACACAAGAATTATTAAAAGCAAGAACTATAGATGGTGGGCAGCAGTGGTTCTCCAGAGCTATAGATTTCGGTTATTCAAAAACGCCAGAAGAAACCTTAAACATATGGGATAAGGAAAAAATACTTTCTGATGTCGTATGGGCTATAAGAACACATCGACCAGATATCATTATCAACCGGTTTAATCATAGGACTTCTGGAAGCACTCATGGTCACCATACCTCATCTGCCATCCTAAGTACAGAGGCCTTTGATCTTGCTGGTCAAAGTAATAAATTCACCTCTCAATTAGAGCTTGTCGAACCTTGGTCTCCAAAAAGAGCTTTCTTTAATACCTCTTGGTGGTTCTATGGAAGTCAGGAAGCCTTTGACAAAGCCGATAAAACTAATTTTATTGAATTGGGAATTAATGCTTTTTACCCCTTAGAAGGTTTATCCAATAATGAAATTTCTGCTTTAAGCAGAAGTCAGCACAAATCTCAAGGCTTTGGAGATACGGGGTCTAGAGGAGAAAAGACGGAATATATTGAATTAATAAAAGGTGAAAAACTTGCAGGAAATGATCCTTTTCATGGAATCGATACGTCTTGGAATCGCATTCCAAAAGGAAAAGCTATTGGGGATATTCTATATAAAGTTGAAGAAGATTTTGACTTTAATCAACCCTGGAAGGTTATTCCTCAATTGCTAGAGGCGGAACAACTTATTTATTCTATTGAGGATGAGTTTTGGAGATCTCAAAAAAGCAAGCATATTCAATCTGTCATCCAAGCTTGCCTAGGTCTTTTCGTAGAAATCCAAAGTGGAATAGCCTATGCCAATCCTGGTGATGCTGTACAGATTGAAATGGAGCTCATGAACAGAAGTCCAATTGATATTCAATTAAAGTATGTTTCACTCCAAGGAAAACCTATCACCGTTAAGCAGACTGTGCTTGAAAACAATAATAACATCAGATTTTCGACGGTGTTCAACTTGGATTCAGAAGAAAATTACACCACACCTTATTGGCTTAAGGAAAAAGCAGAATTAGGTATTTATAAGGTTGAAAATAAGGCTCTCATTGGTTTGCCTGAATCGCCAAACCCGATTCAATTCACATTCAATTTTGAGATTGAAGGTCAATCCTTTACTCTTAAAAAACCTCTTATTTATAAGTACAACGATCCTGTAAAGGGAGAAGTGTATCAGAATTTTGAGATTCTTCCTGAGGCCTCTTTGGATTTTGATAAGTCAGTTTATGTTTTCAAAAATTCTGAAACCAAGATCGTTCAAGTCAACGTTAAAGCCTTCAATGACAGCGTTGTTGGTCGACTCAAATTAAATCTTCCAAATTACTGGAAAATCTCGCCCAATTTCCACAAAGTTAATTTAAACACCAAAGGTGAAAGCAAAAGCTTCAGTTTTGAAATCACCCCTTCGTCAATTTCTGAAGTAATTATTTCTCCCGAATTAAAGCTCTCTAAATCCACCTTACACAAATCAGTTACCACCATAGAATACGATCACATTGGGACACATAACCTTATTGAAGATGCTTCCGCGAAGCTGGTGAATCTAGATATCAAACTTAGCCAAAAACGAATAGCTTATATTTCTGGCGCAGGTTCTAGTGTAGCTTCCAACCTAAAGGATCTTGGCTTTTACCTAGAAGAATTTTCACCTATTGATCTGACTCCAAGAAAGCTCAAAGATTTTGATGTCATCATTATGGGTATTAGAGCATATAATATCCACGAATCCTTGGCCTACAAGCAATCTTTTTTATTTGAATTTGTACAAAATGGAGGGACTCTAATTGTTCAATACAATACCAATAGAGGTTTAAAAATAGATGAGATTGCTCCTTTCCCTATGCGTATGTCGCGGAACCGAGTTACTGAAGAAACGGCTGAAGTTAGATTTCTAAAACCAAAGCATAGGATTTTAAATATCCCCAATAAAATCGACAAGTCAGATTTTGAAGGTTGGGTACAGGAGCGAGGACTTTATTTTCCTGACCAATGGTCGGAAAAGTTAACCCCTATCCTCTCCATGAATGATAAAAACGAAACCCCAAAAGAGGGGAGTATTCTTGTGGGCAAGTATGGGAAAGGCCATTATATTTATACAGGCTTAAGTTTCTTTAGAGAACTACCCGCAGGTGTTCCAGGAGCTTATAGACTACTATCTAACTTAATTTCCATAGAATAGAATGTCAAAATCGACACAAAAATACGTTTGGAAAACCACCTATACTTGGGTTTTGATTTTAAACGCCTTATATATTCTAGGATTTTATGTATTCATGAATTGGTTTCAAAATTAAATTCATGGAAGCTATAGATTTCATTATTCTGTTTGGAACTCTTGCTTTTATTGTTATTTATGGCAGCTTAAAATCTCGGAAAAATAAAAATGTTAATGATTTTATTAGAGGCGGTAATACATCAGAATGGTGGACTGTTGGGTTGTCTGTGATGGCGACACAAGCAAGTGCCATTACTTTTTTATCGACACCAGGGCAAGCCTTTCATGATGGGATGGGCTTTGTTCAGTTTTATTTCGGTTTACCTATTGCTATCATTATTATTTGCGTGGTCTTTCTCCCGATTTACCATCGTCTTAAAGTATATACAGCTTATGAATATCTGGAGTCTCGCTTCGATTTAAAAACAAGGACTCTCACAGCAAGTCTGTTTTTAATACAACGAAGTTTAGCTGCAGGCATCACCATATATGCCCCTTCTATTATACTTTCAGCTGTTTTGGGGTGGAATTTATTATATCTCAATATCATTATTGGTATACTCGTAATCATCTATACGGTTACTGGGGGGACCCAAGCCGTAAACGTGACTCAAAAGCAACAAATGGCTGTTATCTTTATTGGTATGATCATCGCTTTTATAATGATATTTTCTTTTTTACCAGAAGATATCACCTTCAATAAAGCCATGAAAATCGCTGGAGCTAACAACAAGCTAGATGTACTTGACTTTTCATTTAGCTTTGATAATCGATACACATTTTGGAGTGGAATTATTGGTGGCACTTTCTTAGCTCTTTCCTATTTTGGAACAGACCAAAGTCAAGTCCAGCGTTATCTCTCTGGCAGGAGTTTAAGGGAGAGTCAAATGGGACTCATCTTCAATGGTATTTTAAAAGTGCCATTACAGTTTTTTATCTTGTTAATTGGCGTCATGGTGTTTGTATTTTACCAGTTCAATTACTCGCCTATCAACTTTAACCCAGCAGGAAAAATTGCAGTTGAAGAGTCTGAATATGCCTCAGAATTTGAAGCTTTAGAAACGCAACTTAAATCTGTTCAAGATAAAAAGAAGAGCTTGGCCAATCAGTTTTCTGTCAACGTTTCAGAAATCGAAAGTCAAAACCTACAGGGCAGATTAAAAAATCTGAACACTCAAGAAGTTCAACTTAGAGATGATGCGAGAACCATTATATCTAAAGTGGATAGTAAAATTGAAACCAACGACAAAGATTATGTTTTCATTCACTTTATCCTCAATAATTTACCCAGGGGTTTGGTAGGCTTGCTTCTCGCAGTGATCCTATCAGCAGCGATGTCTTCAACGGCTTCAGAATTGAACGCCTTAGCTTCCACAACGACAATTGATTTGTACAGAAGAAATAAAACTCCTGAAATGAGCGAAAAGCATTACTTAAATTCTACAAGGTGGTTTACACTTGGCTGGGGAATCTTTGCTATTGTATTCGCTTGCACTGCCAATTTATTTGATAACCTAATCCAACTGGTAAATATTATAGGCTCCATCTTTTATGGCAATGTATTGGGTATATTCTTGCTCGCTTTTTTCATTACGTATGTGAAAAGCAAAGCGGTCTTTATCGCTGCCATCATCACTCAAATTATCGTTATTTATGGTTATTTTGATGACTGGATGCCTTATTTATGGCTGAATTTATTTGGTTGTGGATTGGTCGTTATAATTGCTATGCTTTTACAAACACTCACAAAAAAACCGACTCACAACATTGAATCGGTTTAAAATAATTTGGTGAATATTTTATTTAGCGTTCCATTCTTTTAAAGAATCTTCGTTCATTTTAACATAATCTGCATTACCAGCTTTTTTAGCACCTGCTAAAGAAGCTTTAGCAGTTTCTATAGCTTTATCTTTTTTACCATTGGCGGCATAAATCAATGACTGCTGTCTTAACATCCAAAATGGTTTAACCTCAACCATAACCATTCCCTTTTCCATCCATTCTTCTGCTTTGTTCATATCCTTACCGGCATTAAAGTAATATTGGGCAGAATCAAAATAATCGTTAGCGGATGGACCACTCATTATAGCCGTTACATTTTCCATAACGAGATCATCAGTCGGTAGACTAATTGGCACTTCTACCATTGTCTTCTCCCAAGAAATCTGAAGATGTGCTTTGTCCATTTGTATAGCTCCTAAATCGATACTTAGAGTTTCAACCATATGGTTTAATGATTTTACAGGGACATTTACCATAGCGGCAACTGCATCTTCATTCCATGTTTTTGGCAATCCCCAATTCTCGGTGTCTTCATAAAAAAAGACATCCCAGCTCTCTTCTTTAGGAGTGCTATAGACCGCATAACTTCCAGCTTCTAATGCTTGTTCACCAATTTTTACATCGGTAGAGAAAGTGATGATCGTATTTTCATTTGCCCCTGTTCTCCATCGCTTATTGTAAGGAACAAGATTTCCAAACACAGCTCTTCCCTTTGCAGAAGGTCTAGAGTAAGCAATTGATAGTTCGGATAAACCGACCATTTGGGTTGTGTTCGAATTTGGACTTGGTTGTGGAGCCTCCAATTGAGCAAAAATGGACATGGAGAACGTGAGCGCTAAGGCTGTTAAAAATGTTTTCATGGTGTTTTTATCTTTAAATTTTTGGGTTAACTATTAATTTTAAAGATAGGAAAATAAATGTCCTATAAATTATTTGTCCTGCTAAAATACTTGCACAAAAAACCTACCACAAATCCTTATCTTTGAAAAAAATTAAAAAAATGGATTTGCAACTTATCCCTAAACTAAAACATACTAACTCTAAGCACTTTTTCTTGTTAGCTGGACCTTGTGCTATAGAAGGCGAAGATATGGCTATGAGAATAGCCGAACGCATCTTAGAAATTACAGATAAACTAAAAATCCCTTTTGTATTTAAAGGCTCTTTTAAGAAAGCAAACCGGAGTAGAATAGATAGCTTTACAGGAATAGGCGATGAAAAAGCCTTAGAAATCCTCAAAAAAGTAAGTGAAAAATTTGAGGTACCTACGGTTACAGATATTCATCAAGAAAGTGACGCCGCTATGGCAGCAAAGTATGTGGACATTTTACAGATTCCTGCTTTCCTAGTGCGTCAAACCGATTTGTTAGTTGCAGCAGCACAAACAGATAAAGTCATCAATCTTAAAAAAGGACAATTCATGAGTCCTGAAAGCATGCAGCATGCAACACAAAAAATAAAGGATTCTGGCAATAATAAAGTGATGATTACGGATCGTGGAACTATGTTTGGATACCAGGACTTAATTGTAGATTTTAGAGGGATTCCAACAATGCGACATTATGCTTCAACAGTCTTAGATGTTACCCATTCTCTACAACAACCCAACCAATCTTCTGGAGTTACTGGAGGAAGGCCGGAAATGATTGAGACTATTGCTAGAGCTGGAATAGTCAATAATGTAGATGGACTGTTTATTGAAACTCACTTTAATCCAAGCGAAGCTAAAAGTGATGGTGCTAATATGCTCGATATAGATTTGCTGGAAGGGATTCTAACACGCTTGGTCAAAATAAGACAGACTATTAATCAATTTTAAGCATCGGTGTCCTCGTTTAGATCCACCATATCATCCAAAGCGGAATTGACTTCACTCTCGGTTTTGGTCAAAACTGTTTTGCAATACTTCATCAACTCCGAAGCTCGTTCTACCTTTTTGGTAAGTTCATCTACAGACACTGAATCATTTTCAATCTTGGAAACTATTGTCTTTAATTCGCTTAGAGCAGTTTCGTAGTTTTTAATTTTTTCCATTGAGTTTTGTTTTTATGACTTTACTTTCAGCATAACCATCTGTAAAAACAGTCTTTAGTTCATCACCAGTTTTTAAATCGGAAGCCGATTTTATGATCTTATCGTTAACCAAATTCAAAGTATATCCTCGTTTAAGAATTTGTTCTGGTGATAATAATTTTAGATTAGAAGATAAGTAATTCAGAATGTTGTGATTATTTGCCAGCGCGTCTAAGGTTTCCCTCTGTAAGGTATTTGAAAGCTGATTTAACTCTTGGTTTTCAATTTGAAAGCTTTGTTTGGTCATAAACTTAAGTTGAAAACTCAACTGAGTCAAGCTATTAAACCGACTTTTTATATAAGAAGGGAGTGTAGATTTAATTCGTTGTCGCTGCTGTTTCAACATAAAATCATGCCGCTGTAAAAGCGTGTTGACCTGAGTTTTAAATTTCTGGTGCAGGGCCTTTAAGTCAAACTGTTCTTCTTTAAGCTTATACTTTACTGATCTATTGAAATCTAGATGAAGCATATTCAGCTCCTCAAGACAATCCATAAATCTATCAACAAAAAAATAGGCGACGTCTGTGGGAGTGATCTTATTGGTATAGGTTACCATTTCAACCAGAGTTTCGTTGGTGGAATGACCTATACCAGAAATGATTGGCAAAGGGAATCTAGCCACTTTAGAAGCTAGAATAAAACTATCATAACAGCTTAAGCCCACGTCTCCACCTCCACCTCTTATGATTGTGACTGTATCAAATTCAGATGATCTTGTTTTGATAAGCTCTAATGCTTCAGAGATAGAAGTGATGGCTTTATCACCTTGTAGCAAGGCAGGAAAAAGCTCTAACTCGAATTTGAACCCGTATTTGTTATGTGAGATAATATTTAAAAAGTCTTGATAACCTTTGCTGGTTTCCACAGAAATGATGGCGATCCGCTTTGGAACTTTTGGAAAAGTAAGAGTCTTATTTAAGTTAAACAAGCCTTCAGTTTTAAGACGCTTAAGACTTTCTAGCTTTTCTTTGGCCATCTCACCTAAGGTAAAACTAGCATCAATATCTACAATATTCAAAGAAAACCCATAATTGGGATGATAGGTAACTTTAGCTAAGATCATAACCTTCATTCCTTCAGACAAGGGTTTTCTGGTGACGTCTTCAAATTGTTTTGAAATAGTCTTAAAAGTATCCGACCATATAATAGCTCGCATTTGAGCCAATACTTGTCCGTTTTGTTTTTCGACTAAGTCTGGATAACAATGTCCACTTTTGGTATAGGCATTTAACTTGGCAATCTCGGTTTTGATCCAGTATGGCTTGTGGTAATGCGTAGAAATCATCCGTTGCAAACTCATACCGATATCTAATAAAGTGAATACAGAAGTTGCTGTTGAGTTTGACATTGAATTCTTATAAGTAACGCTCTTTTATAATATGGATATGATGCTTTTGATGACCACATAAAATAAAAGGTAAAACTCTTACAGAAAACGGTCCTCCACTAGCTTGGCCAATATTAGTAAGCATCTCATTTTCAAAACTTTTAAATAGATATAGGCTAGACATTCTCAAAGCTTCGAATTCTTCTACTAAATCTTTTAAGGTTCTTTGATTAGAAAAACAGTGTTCCGCATAGTCGTTTTCATCATAACCTGGCAATTCTGTAAAATCTTTTCTGGCGAACCTCAAAGCCCTGTTCATGAAAATTCGCTCAGTATCTATGAGATGCTGAAAAATTTGTATTGGCGTCCACTTATTAGGCGTATATCTAAAGTCTAATTTATTTTTCGGAATCGTATTGAAAAAATTAATTAGCTCTTCTTTTTGGTCCAAAGCATCTAACAGATTGGTTTCGGAAGGAACACGTTGAAGATATAAATCGTAGTATGGTTTATATTCTCTTTCATAAATCTCTGCTTTCGTAACTACCATATTATTCGACTCGTTTAACAAATTGGCCAGCTCTTCTTTGCTTTTCTTCTCTTAATAGACCTAATTCACGACCTGTCTGACCTCGTACAGAAGAATTTTCTTGAGCTCTTCTTATCAAATAGGGAATCACATCTTTAATAGGACCAAATGGTAGGAGTTTAATTGAATTGGAATTTATTCTGCCAATATTGAAACTGATATGGTCACTCATCCCATACAATTGTCCAAACCAAATTCTGTCATCTGAAAGCGGAATGTCTTTTTGGCTCATCAACTGCAATGCCATGTAAGTACTCACCTCATTATGAGTTCCTATAAATTGCGAAATTTGATCTATATTGTCTATACAATAACACATCACTGCATTAAAGTTAACGTCGGTGGCTTCTTTATTCTCACAGATGGGAGTTGGATAGCCTTTATTCTTGGCTCTCGCATTTTCTTTTTCCATATATGCACCTCGAACTGTTTTAAACCCCAATTTAAAACCATCCCTTTGAGCTCTTTCATGTATAGCCTTTGTATAAGACAACCTATCCCAACGGTAACATTGCAGCGTATTAAATATGATCGCTTTTTCCTTATTGAATTTTCTCATCATATCCTCGGCAAGATTGTCTGCGGCATCTTGCATCCAAGTATCTTCTGCATCAATAAGAAGCCTGGTGTCATTATCGTAAGCAGCTTGGCAAACCCTTTCAAACCTCACTTTTATACTGTCCCATTCTTGTTGTTCTTCATCCGAAAGGACGTCGTTGGCAGTGACCTTCTCCCATATTGCAAAACGTCCTAAACTCGTTGGTTTTGCTACAGCAAAAGGAATTTCTTTTGACTTAGAGGCATATTCTATAATCTCTATTTTCGAATTTGCAGCTTTATCAAATTCCTCTTCGGTTTCCTTGCCTTCTACAGAATAATCCAAAACACTATATACGTTTTCCGCATACATTTTCTTCACAAGGGGCATACATTCATCTTGGCTTTCGCCACCACAAAATTGCTCAAAAATAGTAGCTCTCACCAAACTATCGATTGGTAGTTTTAAGTCCAAAGCTAAATTGGTTGCTCTTGTAGAAATCGGAACAAAAAAAGGAATGTTCATCATAGTAAAGAGAAACAGAGAACGCTTCAAGTCTTTATCTGATTTTAAGACAAAGGCGTGTTTGGTATCGTTGAATATTTTAGTATCGATCATATTGGAAAATTGTTTCCAAATATAGGAATTGATGTAGTATTTTCGCTGTAGCGACTAAGCTATTTCAAGAATCTTAACAAAGCTTTTTAATGATGAATACAATAGAGCTAGAAAACTATACCATAGCGTTTCAAGAGCAGGCGTATACGGAACTCAATTCACTAATAAACGACAAAGCCTATTCTTCCATTTATATTTTGGTCGACTCCAATACTCAAGACAAGTGCTCCAGGTTTCTTTCAGAAAAAATTGAGGCAGATATTAGAATTGAATGGATCGAAATTGAACCCGGAGAAGAATCTAAAACTATTTTAACTTGCTCGGAAATTTGGAAAACCCTATCTGAAACTGGGGCTGATAGGAAATCACTTTTAATAAACCTCGGTGGTGGAATCGTGACCGATATCGGTGGGTTTGTGGCTTCTAGTTTTAAAAGAGGGATCGATTTTGTTCATATCCCTACCACTTTACTCGGTATGGTAGATGCGGCCATAGGAGGAAAAAATGGTGTAAACCTTGATAATTTAAAGAATCAAATCGGAGTTATACGTCCACCTCAATTGGTTGTTGTAGATGTTGGTTATCTCTCTACTTTACCTTCTGAAGAGATGAGGAGTGGATTAGCAGAAATGCTTAAACACGGCTTAATTGCAAATGAAGACTATTTAGACAGCTTTAAAGATTTGTCTCTATTTCATATAGATAAACTGCCAGAGTTGATTAGAGATTCTATTCGAATCAAAACCAAAATAGCTGAAAAAGATCCCTTTGAAGATGGACTGAGAATGGCCTTAAATTTTGGGCATACTCTTGGGCATGCTATAGAATCCTATCAGATGGAATCGCTTTCTAAAACAAAACTACTTCACGGAGAAGCTGTAGCCATAGGGATGATATTAGCGTTAAAGTTATCTTCAGACTTATTACGCTTTTCAGAGGAAAAATGTGACAAGGCGAGTCGACTTATCAGCCAATATTTTAAACCAGTCACTTTCACTTCAGAGGATGTGACCAATGTAAAAACTTATCTTAAACACGATAAGAAAAACTCTAATGGCAATATCAACTTTGTTTTGTTAGAAAAAATAGGTCAGCCAAAACTAAATTGCAGAGTGAGCGATGATCAAATAAATAAGGCCTTTGCATATTACAAAGGCCTTTAGTAAATTTTAAATCATGAAATAAACTTACCGTTAAAGTCTATTTATAGGTAAGTTTATGTGTTAATTAGCCACTGCTTCTTTTTCATCTTCAAGTATTCCTTCTAAGCTTCCCAAGTAACGCTCCGCATCTAAAGCAGCCATACACCCAGTACCTGCAGCTGTAACTGCTTGCCTGTATTCTTTATCTTGAGAATCACCACATGCAAACACACCAGGATAATTCGTTTTGGTAGATTTTGGTTTTGTGATGATATAACCAATCTCATCCATATCTAAATAACCTTTAAACATATCGGTGTTGGGCTTATGTCCGATAGCGATAAACAAACCAGTGATTTTTATTTCTTCTTTTACGCCCGTTTTGTTATTGAGAATTCTTAAGCCCTCTACGACTTGTTCTCCTAGGACCTCATCGATTTCGGAGTAATATCTAAGATCGATATTTTTTGCTTTTTCAACACGATGTTGCATAGCTTTAGAGGCTTTCATGTCCCCTTTCCTTACCAACATAGTGACTTTTGTACAAATATTAGATAAGTATGTAGCTTCTTCACAAGCGGTATCTCCACCACCTACAATCGCAACATCTTGTCCTTTGTAGAAAAAACCATCACAAACCGCACAAGCAGAAACTCCTCCACCTCTTAATCGCTGTTCACTTGGTATCCCTAAATATTTAGCTGAGGCACCAGTCGAAATAAGAACTGTTTCAGCTTCGACCCATGTTTTATTATCGACCTGTGCTCTATGGATACCCCCCATTTTATCAGACAACTCTACCTTAGTTACCATACCTATGCGAACATCAGTTCCAAAACGCTCGGCTTGTTGCTGTAACTCTACCATCATTCTTGGACCATCAATTCCTTGAGGATAACCAGGGAAGTTATCAACTTCTGTGGTGGTTGTCAATTGCCCTCCAGGCTCTATTCCTGTGTAAACCACTGGGTTCATGTCTGCTCTTGCAGCATAAATCGCAGCTGTATAACCAGCAGGACCGGAGCCTACGATTAAACATTTTATACGTTCTATAGTATCTGACATAGTTTCTATTTTTTTACAAAGGTAACAAGTTTTTAGGTTTTCTAGGACTTCAAAAATTTGTTCTTAGTATATATGTATCAGCTTACCTTATGGCAATAAAAATTTTGATCCTGACATCACCGCAAGCTGATGATTTGATCAACCTTATTCAATCAAATTGACCATTAGCTTGACTTAATTTAATAAATTTGGATAAAAAAAAATTCGATGAATGAAGAGCTTTTAAAGCAACTCAAAAACAAGTACGAAGCCTTAGGAGAGAATCCTGAAACTTACTTAAAAGGTCTTCTGCATTCCAAGCCTCTTAATTATTGGGATTATATTGAGGTAGATGCCTTGTTGAGTTTGCAAAAACCCAAAACAGATTTTAAGGACGAAACCGTTTTTATTATTTATCATCAAATTACTGAACTTACACTGAAATTAATGATTCATGAGGCTCAACAAATTACAGAACTCAAAGACTTTTCTGAGGAAGAGGTATTTATGGATAAGCTCAAACGGCTTATGCGCTATACCGATATGCTTATCACTTCTTTTGATGTTATGAGAGATGGCATAAATTACGACGATTACAGTCAGTTTCGATTATCTCTGGCACCAGCCAGTGGATTCCAAAGTGCACAATTTCGTCATTTGGAATTAATGTGCACACTGCCTATCAATTTAGTAAATGAAAATGGAAAAAAAGAGCTCACCTCTACTCCTAGTCCTGACGAAATTTTTGAAAATATATACTGGAGAGATGCTGGATATGATAGAAACACAGGTAAAAGCAGTTATACGCTTAAGGTCTTCGAAGAAAAATACCTCAAAGGTTTTAAAGCTTTAACAATGAATGTTCAAGGGCACTGTATTTTAGAACAATATTTAAAATTTGAGAACCCTAGTGAGAAGTTGAAAATTAGGATGAAAGATTTTGACCATCACTACAACGTAAGATGGCCGATGGTCCACCTCAAAACTGCTGCAAAATATTTACGAAAAAAAGGAAAAACAAAAGAAGCAACTGGGGGTTCCGACTGGAAAAAGTATCTTCATCCTAAACATCAGCAACGCTCTTTTTTCCCAGAATTATGGAAAGAGGATGATATCTTAAATTGGGTATAATTTTTGAATTAGTATAAACATGAAGTTTTCAAAGCTTTTTCTAGTAGCTCTTTTCATATTTAACTTTCATTTTTTGAAAGCTCAATCTGACTTTAACATGTTTGAACCAAGACTAGTTACATCTTTGAGTTTTAATGAAGATCCTTTTAGCATAAGAATAATGGGGAGGCAGTTTAACTTACCAGAAATTAATATTTTTAAAGATCCTTTTTCGTCAAGACCAGAAATAAACATGGTAGAAGCAGCGAATAGAAAAGCTTACAGGGCTAAACAACAACAAGAGCAGCAGTTCTCTTTTGTAGAAAGACAAACTGCGATGTTTAGCAATTTTAAACCAAAAATAGACAACAGTTCAACTTCGCCTTGGGCACCCTCTTATCACAATCAGTCTATATATTCAGATCTTCATAGAATCAAAAATTCTGCCTACAAAGATTTAGGAGACCAATATAGATTCATTTCTCCGTTTTATCAATTATCACCATACAGGAGATCTTCAGGAACAGGATTTTACTTTAGGTAATTTGCTTTTTAATATAAATTCCTACCCCATTCTCAATGGTAATCTGCCTGTTTTTATAAAGTGTTCCTATCGCTTTTTTGAATGCTTTCTTACTCAGATGGACCGTATCGTAAATCAGCTCAGGTTTAGACTTGTCATGTAAGGAAAGAAAACCATCCTCTGTAGCTTGAAGAACTTCCATTACCTTGTCAGCATTTGGTTCAATACCTCGATAACCAGGGCGTTGAAGTGAGACATCTATTTTATTATCTGGTCTTATTTTTTTAATAATCCCTTTGAGTTTATCTCCGGTTTTTAAATCTTGAAAGACTTCATCTTTGTACAATAAACCCGAATGAATTTCATTAATAATAACATTATATCCCATGTCAGTAGGATTGGTTACAATCAAATCCACTTCATCAAAATACTCTACCGTAAGGATGGTATTATCTACAAATTTATTGACACGACTAGAGGCGACTAAGCGGTTGGTTTGCTCATCTAAATAACAGAATATCAAATAATGATCGCCTTCTTTCATTCTATAGGCTTGCTCGATGTGGGGTACAAATAAATGTTTTTCTAATCCCCAATCCAAAAAAGCACCAAAGTCATTACTGTCGACGCACTTTAAAAAAGCAAATTCATCTAACATCACTTTAGGCTCCAAATTTGTTGCGACTGGACGCTCATCGAAGTCTAAATAAACAAAGACCTCCAACTGATCCCCAATTTCAAACTGCGTTGGTTTGTATTTATTAGGGAGAAGAACTTCTTCTTCAGTAGAATCTTGTACTAAAAACAATCCAGGAGGGGTATCTCTATCAATTGTTAAGGTATGCTTTACGCCTAAGTCTAACATAAAATTTAATTTACATGCAAAAGTAAGTAAAATTACGCTTTCTTATAAATTAAGCTGTCACTAAGACTCCAAAGATTTACAGTGAAGCACAGACTTGAAATCAATATTGTTTTTAAGAAAATCAAAATAACTCAATAGGACTTTGTCATTTTTTAATCGAGGTGTAAAGATTTCAATAAGCTGCGGAGTATTATTTCTTTCAAAAAAAGCTGGCAACTCCTTGTTTACCTCTTCTTGATCATTTGCAACTACGTAGTTTATACCATACATAGCACATAAATGCTTAGCATTAAGCTCATGGGTCGTCTCAAAGAAGTTTTCAAAATAATCCTCTTCTTTATGCCCTGGTAAAATTCTAAATATACCACCACCAGCATTATTCAAGAGAATAATTTTAAAATTCTTTGGAATATATTGATTCCAAAGCGCATTAGAATCGTAAAAAAAACTCAAATCTCCTGTCACCAAAGTGGTTGGTTCTTGGCTAGCTACCGCATAACCTATGGCTGTTGAGGTGCTACCGTCTATTCCACTAGTTCCGCGATTGGCAAAGGCTTTTATAGGGTGTTTGGAATCAAATAAATTAGCATACCTGATACTTGAACTATTAGCAAAATGAACGATTTCATCTTGAGGTAAAGTTTCAAAGAGGCTATAGTAAAAAGCAAAATCTGTAAATTCTATTTGTTGCCTGTAAATTTCTCTAAACTCTAAGGTTTTTAGTCTAATAGCATTCCATGATTCAAAATAAGAGGAATGAACTTGGTCTAAACTAGGTGCTACTGTTTTAAAAAAGGAATTCACCGAAGCTTCAAAATGCTGAGTCAAAGAAAAAAAAGTGTCATTTGCTTCTCTTGGATCGATATGGAAATGCTGTTTTGGCTTATATTGTCTTAAAAATTTCTTTATTTTTTTGGAAACAATCAATCCGCCAAACGTAACAAGCATTTCTGGCTGTAAAGCTTCAAAAAGTGAAGTTGAATCTGAATCCTGTTCTATCGGAGCCAATAGAGAATCGATATTTGTAAAAAAATTAATATCGGAAATATTGGAGGTGATTTCTGTCATCACAATAACCGATGAATCTTGAGACAACAACTTCAAAACCTCTTTATCTATTTTTTCATCGAGATTCACACCTACTAAGACTAATTTTTTCTTAGAGGAATTCCAGGCTTTTACAAATCCAGAATTATCGAATTCAACTGGATGAAGATCAAATGCTTTTTGTGTTAAAAGCTTAGCGCTAATTTTCTCAACTTTATTGTACAAGGGCTCATCAAACGGAACATTAATGTGAACGGGGCCTTGTTTTAGAATAGCTGTTTGCAGGGCCTTGTGTGTTTCCTTGGCATTAAAATTATGAACAGGTTGATCTTCAGAATTGTGAAAGTCTCCTTTGAGATTAGCAGAATAAAGGATGTGATTTTTAAAGACATTTGTTTGTCTTATAGTCTGTCCATCACCGATATCGATAAGGTGTTTTGGTCGATCTGCAGAGATAACTACTAGAGGTAGATTACTATAAAAAGCTTCTGATACAGCCGGATAATAGTTTAGAAGGGCTGAACCTGAAGTGCAAACTACAGCAACTGGGGTATTAAAGCGCTGAGTCATTCCTAAAGCAAAAAAAGCAGCACAACGTTCGTCAACGATGCTATATGCTTTTATTTTGGGATGGTGGGCGAGTGTAATAGTAAGAGGAGCATTGCGTGAACCAGGAGAAATGACTACATGCCTAATGTGATTTTTAACACAAAGTTCTGTTATAATTTGAGCTGTAGGAATTGAAGAATAAATTTGCTTCATGATACAAAAATACAAGGAAGTATGCCTTTACCTAAAAGTTATTCAAATTCTTATAGCACTTTTAACATCGTCCTAGATTTATTCACCGTTTCGGTCCATTCCTCTTCAGCAATACTATCTTTCGTAATTCCCCCACCGATATATATATAAACTTTTCTATGTTTAAAGCTCATACATCTTAAATTCACATATAAATTGGAAGCTCTCACGATTGATTTGTAAGCTTGGTTTTCTTGATTCCTAGTCCTATTGGATCTCTGTGTTTGATTAACCACATTCAACTCTCCAAAAAAGCCAGTGTAGAACTGCCTATCATAACCTTCATTCTCTTTTAGAAATTTGTAAGCCTTTGCTTTTGGAAGACCACAAACAGCTGGGGTGGGGTGTAAATCTTTTAAAATTAAGCCTAATTTAGAAGAATCGAAATCTGATGAAATATTTGTTCTAAGATGAAATAAATCTCCAGCTTTATCAGTTTTCTTAGGATGAACTTGAACATTTTTGGTATGATTTTTCAAGGCACTGACTATTTCATCGGTTACAATTTGCTGCTCATCTAGCTCTTTTTGTGTCCATTCCCGATTTTCATTTACTCGCTTTGTTCCAGCTAAAGACATTGTTTCAAATTTGGTCCTATATGTTTTGGCAAATATTTCAGGTGAAGCTCCAGCCCACAAACCTATTTGTGGATGAAACCAAATATAAGTAAAAGCTTCTGGGTAAAAATGTATCAACTTCAAAAGCAACTCTTCTGGGTTTTCCAACGTATAATCCTCGATCATTACCCTAGACACCACTAGTTTTTTATACTCATCGGTCTTGACTGCTTTAATAGTGTGTTGCAATAAATCGATGTATTTATTCTTGTCGGATAAACTGTTCTTAAGGTTGAATTTTGAAACGTAATCCATCTCAGTACGGATGAGCTTATACTTGAGGACGTGCGAGTTCTCTTCAGAAAAAAAAATGGGATTAGAGCTATCTTCAAAAGGTGAAAAGATAAATCCGGACTCTTTATAATTCTGGAGGTGACACAAAGTAGCTTCTTTTTGAAAAAAGCAAGTTACTTCACTGGAATTTGGAAAATGATAGGCGACAAAAGGTAAACTAGAAGCCCATTGTTTCTGTATATCTTCTTTCAGTTCTTGCATTATTCCGCTTTTGGTAAAGCGATTGTAGTCAACTTTACAGCAGATATAAGTCGCCCTTCCACATCTTTAAGTTTGATGTCCCACACCTGTGTTGTTCTTCCCTTATGAATGAACTGAGCTGTCGCAAATACGTCTCCACTACTCAGACTTCTTACATGATTAGCCGAAATTTCTAAACCGCGAATCATAAAATTTTTGGTGTCCAAAAAAATAAAACAAGCTGCGCTGCCTACACTTTCAGCTAGAGCTACCATAGCACCGCCATGTAAAACTCCATCGGGTTGATGTACTTTTGGAGTTACAGGCATCTTAGCCACTAAGAAGTCTTCACCTACATCAACATAAGTGATATCTAAAGTTTCCATTAGTGTATTCTTACTATGGGCATTACACTGCTCGAGTATTTTTTCTTTATTCATGATTGCTTTGTCAAGATCCAAAATTACAAAAAGGAAATCCATTGCTTACCAGAAGTAAGCCGATTTTAAAATACTTTTATAGTTTCTATAAAACAGTGAGAAACGATTTAATGGTCTGCATAAAATTCTTTGAGATAGGCTTCAGATTTTTTTCCTTGGATAGAAAACCGATTTCGATGTTCATCTGATTGTGAATTATAATAGGGAAACCACTTCCACAGAAATCCACCGGCAAACCAATCTTCTTTCCATAAACTTTGGTGTAAAGCCATCAATAAGTTCAGTTGGGCATTTTCATTTGCCTTATCTTTCATTCTTTTAGAGACCCAAGGCTTTTCTCCTGCAAAATCTATACTTCTATATCCATATTCTGTAAATAAAACCTGTGTTTGAAACTCTTTTGAATAGGCCTTTAGATTTTCTTTTAAAATCTCCCACTTCAAAAAAGCCTCTTCTAAGCTAGGAGTCTTAGAATTAGAAATGGGGAAATAAGCATCAATACCAATAAAATCTAAACTATCCCAAAAATGAACTTCGGTGTGAGTATCCCAATTTTCAGCGTAAGTGAGGTCACCAGAATAGACAGATTTAACTTCATCAATAAGCGAACACCAAAATGCAGGTCTTTGATTTACAAAGCTATTAAGTTCAGTACCGATACAGAACAAGTTAACCTGCATAGATTCTGCTAGATGTGCAAACGCTAAAATGTATTTTTTGTAATTTTCTTCAAACTGGATCCAATCCTCTTCTGAGAACATCTTTATATCTCCCGTAAAATTTCCGTTCCAGACCCAAATGTGAGGTTTTAGCATAACGCCTAGCTTTTGAGCCTGTAGCGTTTCGATATCCTCTTTGATACCCTTCATGGTTTCACCAAGCCATTGCTTATTCTTATCAAAAATAAGTTCTGGTTGAGAGAGTTTAGGCATAAAAGCATAAGGCATAACACTAACGAAATTAGAATTTAAATAAGCTATCGCATTCGCGTGATTCTGAGTGATTGTATTTCTGGAGGCTACTATACTTATTCCATTGATCTTCGTGTTTTCTTTAAATTGGGAATGGAGTAAAGAACATCCAAAATAGAAAATAAAGAAAATTAAAAAATAATGTCTCAGATAGCTCATGTAAAGCGAATTTAATCAATTACTTTGATCTTTATAAAGAGAAAAAAATCAAGAATGAGCCATCAGAATCAAGTGAGTTACCAAACAACCAATACTTACTCTACCCTCAATAAACTAACCGATAAAACTAAAAATATATGGATAGCCTGCCACGGAATTGGCTTTTTAAGCAAGTATTTTATCAGTTATTTTAAGGATTTAAATCCAGAAGAGAACTATATTATCGCACCTCAAGCTCCCTCTAAGTACTACCAAACCAAAGCTTATAAATATATAGGAGCCTCTTGGCTCACCAAAGAAAACAGAGAGCTTGATACAGAAAATATCTTAAACTATTTAGATGCGCTTCTTCAAAAGGAATCTCTTCCCACTGATAAAAATATAATTTTGATGGGGTTTTCACAAGGAGTTTCCGTTGTTACACGTTGGATGGCTCAACGCCATATAACTTGCGATCATTTGGTTCTTCATTCTGGCAGTATCCCTAACGAATTTGATGCCCGAAATTTTGGATATTTACCAGAGTTGAAAACCAGTATTATTTATGGATCAAAAGATGAGTATTTAACCGAAGAGAAAATTCAAAGTCAGTTGAAAATAGCCTCTATTATTTTTCCTAATCCAGTTGAAATTTTAAAGTTTGATGGCAAACACGAAATGGATAAAGCAAGTTTGGAAAAAATAGCTAAGGCTATAAATCTCTAGTGATTGATAAAGATCTGATTATTAATTTCTTTTTAGAAATTATCGCTATATCCAAAAGAGAAGTAAAAGCTATTTTTCTTATCTGATGTTAGCCTCATCCTCTCCATCAATCATAAAAATATGGAGTGCAGCCATTCATTTTGAACTTTACAGGCGTGCTTAATTTCAGTTTTATTTTGCTGTTCTAAACATTTCTTTTTCTTGAGGAATAACATAATTGGTAACACCGTCTAGTAAGGAAGCTTTTAATGGGATTATAGGTAGTTCTTCTTAATCACTTTGCTTTACAAATCCTCTATTTATACTATTTCTTTGACTTCAATACAACAATAAAGCTGTACAAAATGACTTTTCACTCTGTACAGCTTCATCTAACAAACTAAATAAACAACCATGAACTTACTTCTGGTCTCTTTCAGGAGGGTAATTCTCCAAAATTTTATTTACTATTTTATTGATTTTTTCTTCTTTTTTATCCATGTCAAGGCTCAAAATACCCGTTCCTAAGCCTTGCCAAACCAATTCATTTTTTCGAGCATCAATAAGATCTATATATAGCGTTCCTTCTATATTGCTCGAGATTATATTGTTACCACCAAGACCTGACAAATAAGGATTCCATCCCCATCCGAAACCAAAATTATTTTGATGAATATTTACATTTTCTCTGGTTTCTGTGAAGATGCTTATAAGCAAGTCTGGATTGGAGACTTTAAACATACCCTTAGCTTCTAATTCTCTTTCTATAGCTCTTAGAATCCTTTTTTTATCTAAATCAGAAATTTTAGCTTCATCTATACCAGGTTTAAAAAAAGCAAAAGAGGTATACAACTTAAAATTTACTTCTTTATCATAATCTATTGCGACTCTAACTGACGAACATGACATCAAAGACATAATTCCTAATAAAAGCAAGATTCGTTTATAAACTTTCATGGTTATAATGTTTTAAATATTGAATCTTCTACATGAAACGGTAAGGTTACTTTTAGCTTAGGTTCTTGCCTCATAGCCCTCTTTATGGCGATTTCTGCACCTTCATTCCTAGCCCAAGACCGTCTAGCTACACCATTATTCACATCCCAATGCAGCATAGATTTTAATTTCTTACCTGCTTCTATAATACCATCAAGTAGCATGCCAAAACCTCCGTTGATAACTTCTCCCCAACCTACACCTCCTCCGTTGTGTATGCTCACCCACGTAGCCCCTCTAAAACTGTCTCCTATTACGTTTTGAATTGCCATATCTGCTGTAAACTTACTTCCATCATAAATATTTGAAGTTTCTCTGTAAGGCGAGTCAGTTCCAGAGACATCATGATGATCTCTTCCTAAAATAATTTCACCAAGATCACCTTCAGCAATAGCTTTGTTAAAGGCCTCTGCAATCTTCATTCTCCCTTCAGCATCAGCATATAATATCCTCGCTTGAGATCCTACTACCAAATTATTGTCTTGAGCTCCTTTTATCCAGGTAATGTTATCTTGCATTTGTTGTTGAATATCTTTTTCGGAGGTTTTTATGAGTTCTTCTAGAACTTGAGTAGCAATGGCATCTGTCTTCGCCAAGTCTTCAGGTTGTCCTGAAGCACAAACCCACCTAAAAGGTCCAAACCCATAATCAAAACACATGGGTCCAATGATGTCTTGAACATAACTAGGATAAGCAAACTGTTTGGAATTCGATTCTGCATCAGCTAAGCTAACACGCTGTCCTTTATCATTTTTATGAACTTTTGCTCCAGCTCTAGAAGCCTCCAACAAAAAAGCGTTTCCATAATCAAAGAAATAAGTCCCGCGTTCTGAATGGGTATTTATAGAATTAACATGACGTTTTAAGGTGTTTTCAACTTCAATTTTGAAAATTTCAGGTGAATTCACCATAAGTTCATTGGCTTCTTCATAGCTAAATCCCATAGGATAATACCCTCCTGCCCAAGGGTTGTGAAGCGAAGTTTGATCTGATCCTAAGTCGATATGGATATTTTGTTCTTCAAATTTCTCCCAGACTTCAACTATATTCCCTTGATAAGCAATTGAAAGTGATTCTTTATTGTTCTTTGCTTGAGTTACTCTTTTAACCAAAAAATCTAAATCATCAATAACCTCGTCTACCCAGCCTTGCTCATGTCGTGTTTGTATAGCTTTTGAATTTACTTCAACACAAACGGTAACGCAACCTGCTATATTTCCAGCCTTAGGCTGTGCCCCACTCATTCCTCCAAGACCAGAGGTTAAAAACAACCCTCCTTTTGGTGATTTATTAATTTTTCTAAATCCATTTAGAACTGTAAGTGTTGTCCCATGAACTATGCCTTGAGGGCCTATATACATGTAGCTTCCAGCTGTCATTTGCCCATATTGGGAGACTCCAAGAGCATTAAACTTTTCGAAGTCATCTGGTTTAGAATAGTTGGGAATAGTCATTCCGTTGGAAATAACCACCCTAGGTGCTGAGACGCTAGAAGGAAAGAGTCCTTGTGGATGACCAGAATTCATGACCAAAGTTTGGTCGTCTGCCATTTCTGCCAAATATTTCATAGTTAACCTATACTGCGCCCAATTTTGGAAAACTGACCCATTACCTCCGTAAGTGATCAATTCATCGGGGTGTTGAGCAACTGCCTTATCTAGGTTATTCTGAATCATTAGCATAATAGCCTTAGCATGTAGACTTTGGCCTGGATAATCTAAAATTGGTCTAGCATAAATTTCAAAGGTTGGCTTAAATCGAAACATGTAAATCCTACCGTAAGTATCCAGCTCTTGTTTAAATTCTTTTGCTAAAATCTTATGAAAATGTTGTGGAAAGTACCTTAGCGCATTTTTAAGGGCTATAAGTTCTTCTAAATCCGTTAGGCATTTTTTTCGCTTCGGGGCGTGATTAAGCGTATTGTCATACTTTTTTGGTAATGGCAATTGTGATGGTATTCCTTCTAAAATTTCTTCGCTAAACGTCATATCTATAGATTATTTCTTTTCCTTTTTATAACCGTACGGACAATGTCGACAGCCACTTTCACAACAATAACCTCGCTTGAGGTGGTACTGTTCTGTAAAGCATCTATAGCCTTCTTTTGTTAAGTAAAAGTCACCCTCTTCCAACGGTAATTACTTTTTAAAATTAATCATTTCTATAAATTTAAATAAACCAGACTGCAAATTGAATTTAAGACTGTAATTTTGAATTTTATTCTGAGTTTACCTATGTTTTCCACCTCTTTTTTTTCTAAAAATTTCTCATCGCCTAACCAATTTATAGGGAATTTCAATGGCGTTGAATTATTTGTAAAACGAGAGGATTTAATTCATCCTATAGTCTCAGGCAATAAATTTAGAAAACTTAAATATAATATTTTAAAAGCTCAAGATGAAGGATTTACTAAAATCCTAACGTTTGGAGGAGCCTATTCAAATCATATAGCAGCAACGGCAGAAGCCTGTGATATTATCGGCTTAAAGTCTATAGGAATTATACGTGGACAAGAACTTGGAGAAGATTTGCAGAAAACACTCGCCGGTAATCCAACGCTCAATTTTGCATTCCAAAAGAACATGGAACTGGTTTTTGTAACCAGAAATGACTACAAACTTAAAGAACATAGTCCTTACTTTAAGAAACTATTTAAATCGGATTCAACTCTTTATACTATTCCAGAAGGAGGCACTAATGATTTGGCTATAAAAGGGTGCACTGAAATATTAACCCCAGAGGATGACAATTTCGATGTCATTTGTTCGTCGGTAGGAACAGGGGGTACAGTTGCCGGCCTTATAGAAGCCACGAAACTTCATCAATATGTCCTAGGTTTTTCTGCTTTAAAAGGAGACTTCCTTGCAAAGGAGATCTCCAGATGGACTTCAAAACCAAATTGGTCTCTTCAAACCGACTTTCATTTTGGAGGTTACGCTAAAGTAAATTCAGAATTGATAGACTTTATGAATTCCTTTCAAAATAGATATCAAATTCAACTGGACCCGATTTATACCGGAAAGATGTTTTATGGAATCTTTGAATTAATAGCTTCAAATTTTTTTTCCAAGAATACTCGTATTTTAGCAATTCACACGGGAGGCCTTCAGGGTATTGAAGGTATGAACCGTAATTTAAAACAAAAAGGACTTCAAACCATTACCGTTTTATGAAACTTAAAGCCAGCCTCTACATCCTTTTAGTGATTTTTATATCCTCCTGTGGATCTTCAAAAAAATCAATAGCAACTGCATCTAGAAATACCGAAGCTTTAAGTAAAGTCCCTCGACCAGATCTCCGTCTAAAAGAAAATAAAGATAAGGGCAAAATGGTTTCTAAGGCTGAAGTTGACCTTGGCTTAAGCCTAGTCGAGCGTTATATAATTGATTATGCAAGTATAGCCCAAGAAGAAATGAGGCTCTACGGTATCCCTGCGAGCATTAAGATTGCCCAAGGAATTCTTGAATCTGGATCTGGAAATGGCTCGCTCACAAGCCGTTCTAACAACCATTTTGGAATAAAATGTAACGGCTGGCAAGGCGAGAAAGTCTATCATGATGATGATGAGGCTCAAGAGTGTTTTAGAAAATACAATGACCCTAAATATTCCTTCAGAGATCATTCTTTATTTTTATTTGAGAGAAATAGGTATGCCTTTTTGTTTGATTATAGAAGCGATGATTACACCTCCTGGGCCATAGGATTAAAACGTGCTGGCTATGCAACAGACCCAAGATATCCTCAAAAACTGATAAGTCTCATTGAACGGTATAATCTTAATGAGTTTGATAAAGAGGTATTAGGGAAAAATATAAACGTGCCCTTACCAAAGTCAAAAAGGAGCTCAAACAGGACTTTAGGCTTCTATTTGGTCAAAAAAGGGGATACACTTTATAATATTTCTGAAAAATTTGACATAACTGTCGAAGAATTAAAATTAATTAATAAGTTGAAGTATGACCACATTCAAATTGGTCAAGAATTAAAAGTAAAAACAAGATAATATGATTTACAAACGAAGTAGTGCATTGTTCAATGAAGCTAAAAAATACATTCCAGGGGGTGTAAATTCTCCTGTGAGAGCATTCAATGCTGTAGGTGGTCATCCTATTTTCGTAAAAAAAGCAAAAGGAGCTTATCTATATGACGAAGACGATAACAAATTGATTGATTATATCTCATCATGGGGGCCTATGATACTTGGGCATGCACATCCAGCTGTTGTTGAAGCGATAATAGAGCGGACAAAAGATGGAACATCCTTTGGTATTCCTACTGCTCTAGAAACTGAGATTGCTAAACTTGCAGTGAGTATGGTTCCAGGAATCGATAAGATTCGATTTGTCAATAGTGGTACTGAGGCTTGTATGAGTGCAGTAAGATTAGCACGAGGTTATACACAAAAAGATAAAATCATCAAGTTTGCAGGATGCTACCATGGTCACAGTGACTCATTTCTCATCCAAGCTGGAAGTGGTGCCGTAACTTTTGGTGAACCTAATTCTCCAGGAGTTACCAAAGGCACTGCTAAAGATACTTTGTTAGCAAATTACAATAATTTAGAAAGCGTTGAAAAACTGGTAAGAGAAAACAAAGAAGATATTGCTTGCATTATTGTAGAGCCTGTTGCTGGTAATATGGGTTGTATTCTTCCCAAAAAAGGATTCCTTGAAGGTCTGAGACAGATTTGTGATGACAACAAGATTTTACTGATATTTGATGAAGTGATGACTGGCTTTAGGCTTGCACCAGGAGGTGTCCAGGAATTATTGGGGGTTGAAGCTGATATCGTAACCTTTGGAAAAGTTTTAGGTGGAGGTCTTCCTGTTGGAGCTTTCGCAGGAAAATCAGACATCATGAATCATCTTTCACCAGACGGTCCAGTTTATCAAGCAGGTACTCTTAGTGGTAACCCTCTAGCCATGGCGGCAGGGTATACTATGCTTAAAGAGCTAAATAACAATAGGGAAGTCTTTGAAAGCCTTGATAAAAAAACGACATATTTACATCAAGGTATGGCAAAGGTGCTTAACGACGCGAATGTTGATCATCAAATCAATAGAATCGGATCTATGATTTCTATTCACTTCTGCAAGGAACCTGTTATTGATTTTGAAACGGCTGCTCATGGAAATAATTCAAAGTTTAAAACCTACTTTCATGGTATGCTAGACCGGGGGGTTTACATCCCTCCAAGTGCCTTCGAAAGCTATTTTTTAAATGATGCTCTGTCTTATGAAGATATAGACCACACCGTCAACGCCCTTTCTGAATTTGTTCATGAGTTAAAATAATTTTTTTGAAAATGCTTAGGTTATGATTAACTAAATGTTAATTTTATAGAAATAAATAATTTAATGGAAATTAGTCAAAATAAACCGTCAATGCCTTCTAACCATCTGTTATTGGCTATTATTACTACTATTTTATGCTGTTTACCAGCGGGGATTGTAAGCATTATTTATGCTTCTCAGGTCAACACAAAGTATAATGCAGAAGATTACGAAGGCGCAGAAAGGGCTTCTAAAAACGCGAAAACATGGTGGATTGTTGCTCTTATCCTTGGACTTTTGATTGTGGTTGCTATACCATTAGTTGTTTTTCTATTTGCAGGTGATGAGTTTATGGAAGAATTCACGAAAGCTTATAATCAAGAATTAGAAAAAAATAGCCAGAACTAAAAGTGACTAAAGGTTTTTCACAAATATTAAAAATAAGCATACCCATCGCGATTCTAGCGTTAGGTATGCTATATTTTAATTTAAACCCAAAGTCTTTTGCCTATTTTCCAAAATGCCCCTTTTATAGTTTTACCGGTTTATACTGCCCTGGATGTGGATCCCAACGTGCTTTTCATGAAATGCTCCATGGAAATTTCTGGGTAGGCATACAACATAATTTTCTTATAATATTGGTCCTTTTGGTTATTTTCTATAAGTTTTATGTACTTTTCCAAAATAGTTTTCAAAAGGAAAACAAAGTTAAGAACATACTTTACCATAACGCAACACCGTGGAGAATTTTGGTAGTTGTGGTAAGTTTTTGGATTTTGAGAAATATACCGATGGACCCATTCATTATTTTGGCTCCCTGATTTTATATGATCGTATTACAAATTTTAGTTTTATTTATAAGTGTTTCTTTCCTTTTTTATGGACTAGGATGTTTTTATAGCCCTACCATGTATAAAGAATTTAAGCGCTTCGGTTTATCTAACACACAAAGGAAAATCACTGGTTTTTTTCAAGTTTTAGGAGCTTGTGGTCTGAGTTATGGATTTTATTTGAATCCTACTATAGGATTCTCTGCCGCCTTAGGTCTAAGCCTTTTAATGAGTCTTGGGTTTGGAGTTCGGCTTAAAATCAAAGACAGTTTCATACAATCTTTTCCTTCTTTCTTTTTTGCGCTGCTCAATTTATTTGTCGCTTACCAATTTTATTCCTTGCTAATTTCAATTTAGATCAAGTTGAAATACCAAGGAATCATAAAACTTGAAATCACCCAAAAAGTAAAATTCAACATAATCCCTACTTTAAAAAAATCCTTGAATGTGTAGTTCCCAGCACTGTAGACCATAGTATTGGTTTGATAGCCAATAGGTGTCATAAAAGTAGCTGAAGCTGCAATCATAACAGTCACCAAAAAAGGGAGAACTTCTGTACCAGAGGTATGCGCAACAGCTATAGCGATGGGTGTCATGAGAGCTGCAGAGGCGTTGTTGGACATTACTTCTGTGAGCAGAGAGGTAACCAAATACAATCCAGAAATCACCGCAATAATTCCCATAGGGGCAAGTTGATCTACCAAAGCTTCTGCGATAAGCAAATCAAGCCCTGTTTTGTTTATGGCCAAACCCAAACTAAGTGCCCCGACCAATAAAAATATAATCTTCCAGTTAATAGCTTCATAAATTTCTTGCATGTTTAAAATCTTGGTTAAAACAAGGATGATAACGGCTAAAATAGATCCTACCATGATGTCTAAAATTCCAAGGCTTGCTAAAACAACCATAATAGAAATAAGGCCTATTACCATACCAAACTTCTTTTTATCAAATTCTGTAATATGATTTTCTGATAAAAGAACAAAAGGCGTGTTTTGACCGGCTTCTAATTTATTTAGTTCTTTGACATAATGTGATTTTACTTCGGCTAGAATGATATCTCCTGCACTCAATTTAACATCGTACAAGTTATCATGTTTGATGTCTTCTTTATGCTTTATAGCCAGCGGTATAGCTCTATAGCGCCTTCTAAAGTCCAACTCTTTTAATGTTTTACCGTGAATTTCTGAGGAGGAAGTAATCACCATTTCTACCAAAGCTGAATTCTTACCAGAGAGATCACTATCACCAATTTTTAGAGGAGACACGGCTAAAGTTTTTGTTTTTCCTTTTAAGGATTTCAACTTTTCTACATCACATCTCACTTTTAAAATATCACCTTCATTTAATTCAAAGTCACCTGGAGGCAGTGTAAATGAGTTGCCTTTACGCCTTACTTCAATAATATCTATATTGAATTCTGTCACCAATTCAGAGTCCATAATTTTTTTTCCTATAGAATCTGAATTGGATAACAATTCAACTAAAGTGATGTAATTATTGACATTAAACTTAGATTTTAAATCTTTAGAGCGCCTTGATTTAGGTAATAATCTAATACCAAAAATTGACATATACACCACCCCTACAACAAGTAATACTCCTGCAATGGGGGTCATTTGGAACATGCTTATAGCTTGTTCGCCCTCTTTTTCGGCTATTCCGCTTACCAAAATATTAGTAGAAGTCCCAATTAAAGTACACATACCTCCAAAAATAGAAGCAAAAGAGAGAGGAATAAGCATCTTGGAAGGACTTTGTCCAGAAGCATGAGCAATTTGAATGACTACGGGAATAAAGACTGCAACAACTGGTGTATTATTCACGAATGCTGAAATAATGGCGATCATAAACATCATCATTAAAATCCCTGCATTGAATTTATAGCGGAAAATTTTTGATAACCGGTGAGCAAGAACTTGTAAGGCTCCCGTTTTAAGTAATGCTGCACTCAACACAAACATAAAAGCAACAGTAATGGTTGCTTTATTACTAAAACCCTCTATCCCCTCTTCAGGAGTGATGACTCCTCCGAGTACCAAGATAATCATGATGGAAATTGCAACAAGATCTATAGGTAAGGCTTCTGTCGCAAAAAGAATAATAGCAAGAACAATGACACATATAGTAATAATTGCAGCTGTGGTCATTTATTTTTTTCTTCAAATATATAATAGTCTACAAAATCTATAGACTATATTTATAAAAAAAGTTATTTCGCTATAAATCAGTAATTAAATGACTTTCTCTTTTGATGATTTCTGCTAGATTTGCTTTTTTGAGAAGTTCCACCGTTTTGTTTCTTACTTCATAAAAAATATTCCTTATCCCACAGGTTTCTTCATCCTTGCATTCCTCACACCTTTCGTAATACTTATAGGTTACGCAGGGAAGAAGTGCGATAGGCCCTTCAAAAAGACGCATAACATCAGCTAAGTTGATATCTTCTGGATTTTGCAACAGATAATAACCACCACCCTTTCCTTTTTTGCTGGCGAGAACACCTGCTTTTTTGAGATTAAGCAAGATAGACTCTAAAAATTTTCTTGGAATATGTTCTTTTTCAGCAATTTCACTAATTATAATAGGTCCTTCTCCATTTCGCTTTGCGAGATAAACCAAAGCATTAATTGCGTATTTTGTTTTTTTTGAAATCATTCTTGCAAATATATCATTATTCATCTTTAAAAAAATGAAACTGAAATTGTAATTTGCGATTTCGAATTCGAAATCAATTTAATGACCTCCCAAGTGATAACAAACAGTATTTCCGATCTTAAAAAATACTTCGGTTACGATAGTTTTAGAAAAGATCAAGCTGAAATTATTGAGCATGTTTTAAGTGGCAAAGATGCCCTTGTCGTCATGCCCACCGGTGGAGGAAAGTCCATGTGCTTTCAGCTCCCTGCATTAAAATTTAAGGGACTAACTTTGGTCATTTCACCTCTCATCGCTTTGATGAAAGATCAAGTTGATGGATTAAATAGCAATGGAATTCCTGCAGATTTTTACAATTCCACTCAAACTCCTGAGATTCAACTTGAGATTAAATCTAAAGTAGCCAACCGAGACATAAAACTTCTGTACACAGCCCCGGAAAGTTTATCTGGACTTCAAGAGATTTTGAGCGAAACTTATATAAGTTGTATAGCTGTAGATGAGGCTCATTGCATTTCTTCTTGGGGTCATGACTTTAGACCTTCCTACCAACAGCTTGGATTTTTAAAAAAATCTTTACCTAACACACCTGTTATTGCTTTAACAGCAACGGCGGACAAAACTACCCGAAAGGATATTCTGAAGCAATTAGGAATTCCAAAAGCTAAAGCTTTTCTTTCTTCTTTTGATAGGGAAAATATTTTCCTTGAAGTTCGAGTTGCAGACAAAAGGCTCAAGCAAATTGAAAACTTTCTTTTGAGAAGAAAGGACGAAGCAGGCATAGCCTATTGCTTAAGTAGGAAATCTACTGAAAAATTAGCCAAAGATCTTACAAAGAAAGGATTTAGGGCGAAGGCCTATCATGCTGGTTTAGCATCTGAAGAAAGGTCCAAAATCCAAGAAGAGTTTGTCTATGATAAGACTCAGATTATTTGTGCGACAGTCGCCTTTGGAATGGGAATTGACAAGTCCAATGTTCGCTGGGTGATACACTATAACATGCCTAAAAACCTTGAGGGCTACTATCAAGAAATAGGACGTGCTGGAAGAGATGGCTTACAAGCGAATGCCCTCATGTTTCACTCTTATGCAGATGTGATACAATACAAACGCTTTATTGAAAATAGCATGAATGAAAAGGTTCAGGAGGCTAAACTGGACCGTATTAAGCAATTTGCAGAGGCTACTTCCTGTAGAAGACGTATTCTTTTAGGTTACTTCGGCGAACACCTGACAGAAAATTGTGGGTTTTGTGATGTTTGTAAGAATCCTCCTCGCTTTTTTGATGCCAAACTTATAGCACAAAAAGCACTTTCTGCTGTAGCGCGTGCTAAACAAAAAGAACCTATGGGGATGATTATAGATATTTTGAGAGGGGCAAAAAATGCAGCGATATATGACAAGGGGTATCAAAATATAAAAACCTATGGCATTGGTGACGGCATAAGTTGGAGAGATTGGCAGCATTATATTTTACAACTTACTAATTTAGGCTATATAGAAATTGCATTTCACAGAGGGAATGCTTTAGAGTTTACACCACTAGCTAAAAAGGTCTTATTTGAGAATGAACAGGTTTGGCTAACTAAGCCTAAACAAGATCAGATTACGTCCTCACAACCAAAACAAACCTTGAAATCTTCTAACTTGTTCACTCAGTTGAAACAATTGAGAATGCAAATATCTATTGAAGAAAACATACCACCCTACTTAGTTTTTAACGATGCCACTTTAAAACAAATAGAAAAAGAAAGGCCACTAGACGAAAATGAATTTAAAACCATAAGCGGTGTAAATTCTTTAAAGTCTGAAAAATATGCCGACAGCTTTATTGAAGTTATCGAGAAATTCAACACAAAAAAAATACAGAAAACGTCAACTTATGACCAGACCTATGCCCTTTTTCAAGATGGAAATAGCATTGAAGATATCGCTAAAACAAGGAATTTAAAATCGACAACAGTTATTTCTCATCTATGCGCCCTAGTGGAAAAAGGTAAACCCATAGATTTAAGTAAACTAGTTTCAGCTTCAGAGGTAAAAAAAGTCGAAAATATTCTTAAAAAAATAGACTACGAAGGAGCTTTAAAACCAATTTTTGAAGCTCTAGGAGGAAATATGAGCTACGAAAAAATTAGGCTTGCAATAACACTACTAAAAAAATAATTATTTATTTCTAACAATAACAGTACTCGCTTTTACACCAGTCAATAAATTCCAAACGTTTCTAGATATCATTTTGGAACCATCTATAATTTTCAACTCTGCGGTATTGGGACCTGCTTCTCCTTGATTTAAGGCAATAAACTCTACTTTATTGAAGCCGATTTCTATAGGAATAGTAAGTTCTTTATAAGCATTATCAAGTAGAAGATTTTCAACGATAATCTTACCATTTAACCTCACCTGTACCCGATCTCCATCATACATCATATGATCTCTGCAGATAAAAACAATCTTGTCTGAAGAAGTGACGAAATCACCTAGACTCATGTCTTCTCCCCATTCTTCCTTCATGTTTTTATTCTCGTCCTCAGGTTTTTGATTCAATTTATCTGTCCATATATCACTGGGATTCGTAAACTGAGTCTTAGCCTTAAAATCAACACCCTCTTCATCTTTAGCAAAGATATCTTTGACTTTACTCCTATTGGGCACCCCCAACCTATTCATTCCTGAAGAAGAATTAGAGGACTTAAATCTTGGGTTGTTGATAACTTCGGATCCACGGGTGGGAAAGTCGCGATTTTGAGCATTCATCAAAAAAGAAGTGCACAACAAAAGACTTAAGAGACTGATTTTAAACATTTTCATACCTCAAATATACTTAATCTGAGTGTACATAAATTATACCACACACAAAATTATTTCTTAGACCCTTAAAACTGAATGGCAAAGTAAATACCATGGTGAGTTATCGAAATAGGAATGATCTTGGAGGCGATTTTTATAAACGGTAGGTTATTATTCAATTTTAAGAACTCTGGTTGTGACGACTCACCAAATTCCACTCTTAATTTTTGAATAAGTTCTTCCTTGGAATTGGTGATAAAGGAATGTGTAGACGCTGAACACGAAACACTGCAATAGGTATAATTATCTCTATAAAAAGTCGTTGTTGTTTTGACATAATTTCCATCGAAATACACTACGCCTTTTTTTGAACCCATAAGTTCACAATGAAATGCAAACGGATTGAAAACCGATTTGAAATTAAATTTTCGTTGAAAGGCTTTATGGGCGGATTCTTTCATGGTCCAAAGTCGCCAAAACTCTTCTTCAGGGTTTGGACTTGATAAAACTAAATTTTGTTCACTTTGAGAAAGTACCTTTTCCAAATATCTAGGCCTGAAGATATTTGAATCGGTTTTAGCTTTCTTTAGGTCTACAATATCATTTCCAATCACTTAGTTTCAAGTTTCTTTTGAATAACATCAACAGTCGCTTCTACGCTAATCATCTTTTCCATATCGTCATTTTCAATCCGGATATCGAATTCATCTTCAACGTCTAACACTACATCCACTAAGTTAGCCGAATTGATTTGCAAATCATTTATAAAATCGGATTTGGATGTCAAATTATCGAAATTTTCTTGGTGATTGACGTAAGGTTGAACGATAACCTTCAATTTATCCTGTATTACTTCAGCAGTCATATGATCTTTTTGGAAGCAATTTACAAATTAGTTTTCGTAAACCAAGAAGAAAGACAGAAGCTCGCAAGGTTTAAGATTGGTATAAGAAAAGATCACATTTATTTTTCGGAACTCAGCATTAACTTACACCTGAAACTTTCAAAGAGAAAATTCACTCCTGTCATAATAAGGATAAGTGATAACGTACCTGCTAGAACCCACTGCCAAGTTTCTGCATTACTATGTTTCATAAAGCCACTTTCGACGATTGCCGAAAGTCCAAAACCTAGTAACCCTGTTCCTAACCCACCAAATAACCAAAACCGTTTTTTAAGCTGATTTATCTCCATCACTGTATTTTTTCAAAATTACACAAGCGTTCACATCGCCAAACCCAAAACTTGCTTTAGCAATAATAGTCAAGTTCTTTTTTAGTAAGGTTCTGGGAATTTTTTCCTCATCGACTATCTCCAAAATGTCTGGATGTATAGTATCGCAATTCAAGTTTGGAAATATAAAGCCTTGTGATAATTCCAAAATGGAACTCACGAGCTCTAGACTTCCTGCTGCAGCCAAAGCATGACCAACATGACTTTTTAGAGAATTGATATAAGGGAAGTTTTTTCCTGATTTTTGTAAGGCCAGAGACCAATTCTGAACTTCAGTAGCATCCATAGCGGTAGCTGTAAGGTGAGCATTAATGAGGTCTATATCTTCTGAATTTACCCCTGCCTCTACTATAGCTTTTGAGATACAACTTTTAACTGCTGAAGAATTAGGGGCTGTCATACTCCCCTGTTCTCGTTGCCCACCAGAATTGATACACCCTCCTAAAACTTCAGCATAAATAGGAACTCCTCTTTCTAGAGCAGATTCCAAACTTTCTATAAGCATGGCCCCTGCACCGCTAGAAGGCACAAAACCGGCTGCAGATTTGCTCATAGGCTTCGAGGCTTCCTCTGGTCTTTCATTATACTGGTGCGGTAAGATACGAAGAGCATCAAAACCACCCCATACATAAGGTCCAGAATCACTACAACTTCCCACCAGCATTCGCTTAGCTTTCCCTGAAGAAATACGGTCATACCCCATAAGCAAAGCCTCTGTTCCTGTGGTACAGGCGGAGGAATTGGTGGTCACTTGATTGCCACAGCCTAACTTCCCGCCCAGAAAAGCACTTATCCCGCTAGCCATCGTTTGCAAAACACTGGTGCTTCCTAAACGTCGGACTTGCTTTTGGTCTATGCGATGGAAGGCTTCTCGCAATTTATCTACACCTAAAACTCCAGTTCCAAAAATAATTCCTGAGTCTGAATCGACTTTCTCTGCAATGTCCAAACCAGCATCTGCCCAGGCTTCTTGACCAGCAATTCCTCCATAAATAAGTCCCGTCGCTAATAAACCCCTTTGCTCCAAAGTAGTAAAATAGGTATCCATAAGCTTTTTAGAAATCTTAGGAATTCCTCCAATCTGACAACTAAATTTTAACTCTTTTAAATTTGGATGGAACTGAATTCCACTTTTGCCAGATTTTATAGCCTCCGTAAAAGGGGAAATCCCAACAGCATTTGACGCCACAACTCCTAACCCAGTAATCACTACTCTTTGTGTCTTCATGCTTAAATTAAAATAACACCTGCAATGTCTCCTCTTAAAATTAAGTCTCCATTGATATTAAACATTTTAACCGATGATTTTAATTTATTGAATCTAAAATAAATCTTCTCTGCCTCAATGATGACTTTTTCATCGGGTAAAACGGGTTTTAAAAATTCTATATTTGTGCTCGTCATTGCGAGTCGAATTTGGCTTGAGTCTGAATTCTTATCTTGAGAAAGAATAAAAAGTCCTAGACTAGCTAGGCCGATCTGTGCAGCACATTCGGTAAGAATTACTCCAGGAGTAATGGGATGGTCTTTAAAATGACCTTTATAAAACCAAGAGGTGGCTTTGAAGGTGTAACTGCCTTTTATAAAATCTTCAGAGACGTCTTCAATTGTATCGACAAACAAAAAAGGATCTTGATAAGGAAGTTGAGATATAAGTTTGTTTTTCAAAGGATTTTAGTTTTGAATAGTAAAATTACACAGATAATTTAAAACTCCTATTCTGCAGGGCAGAGTTATTACAGGCTTTCTCCTCCATCTGCTTTGATGACGGTTCCATTGATCCAATTAGACTCCTCTAAACTCAACAAAAAGACTACGTTAGCGACATCTTCTGGCGTAGTTAACCGTTTAAAAGGATTCCGTTTAATAGCAGAATTCTTTAAAACGTCTTGACCAGGTATCATTTTAAAAGACTGGGTTTCGACCATTCCAGCTTGAATGCAATTCGCAGTTATTTTAAAGTCAGCAAACTCTACTGCCATATATTTCATAAGCGTTTCTAAACTGGTTTTGGCTACTGAAACGGCAGCATAATGCTTCCACACGCGTTGATTCCCTTCACTAGTAAAAGCTAATAATTTTGAATGTTCAGCAAACAATCTGGCTTCTAAAATAGCTTTTGACCAGTCGTAAAAACTATAAGCCATGGCATTGGCTGTGATTTGTAAATCGACCTGATTGAGAGGCGAATCTCCTGTCATCGCCTTCAGATTTCCTTTAGCAATGCTGTGTAAAAGCAGTTTTATTTTACTGGATTCTCCTAAAATTTTCGGGAGTTCAGTGATAAATTCCCTTCTCTTTTCTGAATTTATAGCATCAAAATTGAATGTTTTTAATTGGACGCCACACTGCCTAATCTCTTCAAATCTGGCTTCGATTTCTGGAAAATCACTTCGCCTATCTCTATGGATGATGAGCAGATTCCAACCCTGTTGCGCTAACTTTAAAGCTGAAGCATAGCCTAAACCCTGACTCCCTCCAAGGATTAAAGCATAGTTATGTTGAGATGACTTTGGCATACGTATCCAGTTATAAATGAGTTCTTATCAAATTCCGAAGAAAAATTTACTTTACCATTGAAGCAAAATTCTTTGTGCTGAAAATCCTGGCCCAAAACTTAGCATCAGTCCCTTTTCTCCTTTCTTCATATCTTTCTTTAACATTCTTTCTAAAACATAGAGAACGGTAGCGCTACTCATGTTACCAAAAAGCCGAAGTACTTCTTTCGTATCATCTATATTTTTACCCATAGCACCAAACAGGGCTTCTACGGTATTGATGATTTTCTTGCCCCCTGGATGAAAAATAAGATGATTGATATCTTCTATTTTTGTATCATTAGCTTTAAGAAATGGATGAATAATATCTGGAAAATGATCGCTTATTTTTTCTGGCACATCTATATCTAAGATCATTTTAAGACCCGAGTTAGTCAAGTCAAAACCCATCATATGGGTATCATTATAAAAATGATACATAGATTCATCTATGATTTCTGGACCTTTACAAGCCTCTTCTGAAGACATAAGTACACAAGCAGAGCCATCACCAAATATGGCAGAACTTACCATATTGGCCATAGACAGATCATTGAGCTGAAGCGTGGCAGTTGGTGCCTCAAAAGAGACGATAGCAGCTCTCTTATTGGGATTGGCTTGTAGAAATTGCTTGGCATAAATCATTCCTGAAATTCCAGCAGCACAACCCATCTCGGTCACGGGAAGTCTTATGATATCTTGGCGCAGTTCCAAATCATTGATCAGATAGGCATCTAAGGAAGGGATCATAATTCCAGTACAGCTTACCGTAATGATATAGTCCAAACTGTCTGGGGACCAGTTGGCTAGTTTTAAAGCTTTTTCCAAAACTTTTTTACCGAGTTTCTTCGCTTCTCGAACATAGATTCTGTTTTTATCTTCAAAAGAAGTTGCGATAAATACCTCTTCAGGATTCATAATTGAATAGCGCCTATCTACTTGAGCCCCTTCAAAAATTTTGATAACCTTTCGTTGAAATCTTTCGTCTTCGTCTGCCAACCAGGTTTCGACAAAAGGAATAATATCTTTTGTCTCCTTAAAATATTCTGGGTTTTGGGTAGCAACCGTTTTTATTTTAACACTCATGAGCTATAAATAATCCACTGGTATCGGAAAGCCAAATACCATTTGATGTGGTGTTTTAGGTTTAAATTTTGGGCGTAAGTTTCTAAATCTTTTTGCTTAAAACCTCTTAAAATAGAGGTTAATCCATCTTTTTTTGCGATGTCTGAATTTACAAAGACCAGACAATAGAGTTTAAAAAGATAATATGCCACCTTATGTCTATGCAAATCATTAATGAGCACACCGTATTTTGCTTTTTGCTTCAGCACGGGGAGCAGTTTTTCTATAAACTGATCTTCAAAATGATGAAGAGTCAAGCAGCACGTAATAATGTCAGCTTGGAAATACTCAAAGTCCTCACTAAATACATCGATAACTCGAAAAGAAATATTCTTGTAATCTGCAGATAATTCTCTTGCAATTTCTATAGTATGTGGATTGGCATCTATACCTATAAGTTGAAGGTTGAAATCCTGTGTTTTTGCCCATTTGGAAATATGACGTAGGGCATCTCCACTTCCACAACCAAGATCGGCTATCACTAGATGTTTTTGATTTCTATCTTTCAGCAATGTTTTAATCCCCTCAATAGTTGCTCTGTGCCCTCCGAGTTGTATGTTGATTCTATCTATTGTAGAAAGGACATGTTTAAGGTCTTTTCCCTTAAAATCGAAACCGTCCATAATTTCTTCTTGTTCGCTTCTTTTTTTGGTTGAAATACTACTCATTGAATTGGTTTTCCGTGGGTTTGCTGAATCATTTTCCGAAGTAAAAAGGGTGATTTTAAGACTATCCACATCCCATAACGAGTGAGTTGAGGTTGCAACAATATCTTTTGAAAAATAGATCCAAAAATAAGTCTTTTTTGAAAGGTTTTCTTCCAAATACGCGAATAATTTGCTTCTAGTTTATCTCGATTTTTATGCTTGAAAAAGCTCTTTATTTCTTCAGAAACCAACTTGGCAGAGTGTATAGCCATTGCCATTCCGTTTCCGCATAAAGGGTGAATAAGCCCCGCAGAATCTCCTGCCATAAGCATATGGTGTTCTACAGCCTTTTTATTTTGAAAAGAGACTTGAGAGATGGCTAAGTGCTTTTCAAAATCCATTTTAGAAGTCTCCAAAAAAGATTTCAGATGAGGATTTTGAGATAAGATTTTATGGTTAAAATCTTCGATAGAATTTGCTTTTTTAAAAGTATCATAGTGAGCGAGATAACAAAAGTTGACCGAGCCAGTTTCTGTTTTTGATAATCCGCAATACCCACCTTCAAAATTATGCAATTGGACTGAACCTTCAGGGAAATCTGTCGATGTATAATGGGCTTTTATTCCGATCCAAGGGGTTTTTTGAGTGATAAAAGATCTGTCCATCTTTTTATCTAAATTAGAGCGCTTCCCAAAACTCCCTATCGCTAAAATAGACATAAAGGTTTGTTGTGCTGTTTTAATGATAAAACGATCATCGATAAATTCAACATCAGTTACCGTTTCAAAAACAAAATCAACACCATTAGCTTCCGCTTTTTTAAACAAGAGATGATCAAGGGCATACCTTGAGATGCCGAAACCTCCGAGTGGTAGTTTTATTTCAACAAGTTGACCTTTTTTGTCGCTTAATTGAAGACTGTGGATTTCGTCTGGTGGAGTAGTTTCAAAATTGACTCCCAAGCGATTTAAGTACGGAAGTATCTCGTTGGAAACGTATTCTCCACAGACTTTGTGTTTTGGATAGGTCTCTTTTTCGAGAAGTAGTACTTGCAAACCATCTTTGGATAAGTCTATTGCAGAGGTTAACCCTGCAAGACCACCACCGATTATAACGACATCATATATGTTCATTCTTGAAATTTAGGCATAAAAAAAATCCTAAAACTGATTTAGGATTTTCTTGTGACTTCTTAAAGCTTATTGAGCTTTTTGTTTTGCTTCATCTTTTAAGTCCTCGTTTGCTACGATAGCAAGCTCTACTCTTCTATTTTTAGACCGCTTTTCTGGAGAAGTATTATCAAACTTAGGCTGCTCTTCTCCATACCAATTGGTCTTAATTCTTGAACTAGATATCCCATTATTGGATAGATAATCAGTTACCGACTGAGCTCTTCTTTTGGATAAATCCATATTATAAGAGTCACTCCCTGTAGAATCTGTATGGCCTTCTACAATAATATTCGTTTTAGAATATTTTTGAAAAATACCGATCAATTTTAGTAGTGAGATTTCAGATTTTCCTTCAATATTAGATTTGTTAGTAGCAAAATACACTCCTGAGTTTTCATCGAAAGTTACGTTAATACCTTCTCCAACTCTGGTCACTTCTGCACCAGGGATTTCCTCTTCAATTTCTTTGGCTTGTTTATCCATTGTATTGCCAATGTATGCACCAGCTGCACCACCAACTACACCACCGATAATAGCCCCTAAGACAGAATTATCACCGTCTCCTGTATTATTGCCAATAACTCCTCCAATCACAGCTCCACCAATAGCCCCTAAAGTCCCAACTCTCTGAGTCTTATTTGTATTTTTAACTGCTTCACAAGAACTAAATATAAAAGCAATAGCTAATAACAGTCCTAGTATTTTATTTTTTTTCATTTTCATAATTTATTGTTTTGAAAACGTCATCTCAATAATGACTTCTTTATTTTCTAGATTAACTTTTTGTTGCCATACCATTTGGTCTTCCAACATAGATTTAATACTTACTCTACTTCCTTTATTCACTGCTTTAGCCTTTTGGTTTGTTGTGATTTTGAATAACAGCTCTGGGGTAGAACTCTCAGCACTTTGCTTATCGATATACCACACGAAATCCTGTTCTTGCTTATCACATGCGTTGCCATCCAAAATAAAATCACCTGTTGCGTTATTTGGTACGAAACTCCATAGTGAATTTTCAAAACAGCTGACTTCAGCTAAATCAAAAATAGTCGTGTCAAAAAATCCAGATGAATTGGGGAAACTAACTTCTTCTAAAACCCAATCTCCTTTCAATTGTTTTTCAACTTTATTTGCTAAATAAGCAGAACCACATGAGGTTAGCAATAGCGATAAAGCAATAATCGTAATGTATTTCATAATTTAATTAATTCAAAAGTGTAATAAAAGATCTGTAAGCTAAATTCAAAAACAAATTTATAGATTTAATCTAGATATTGATTACTTCCTAAATAATCTTCCAATAAGGGAAATAACAAATGAGACATAAAAATGTAAAAAACGATTTAAGCAATTTCAGCCGCGCCATTTATAATTCTGTTGAACACTAATAAAAAGCCTACCGATACTCATAAGGAAGGTTATAAGCTATCGCATCATGATTTTTTGATTCATCTACAAAGCAACAAAAAATATGATGTTAATAGTTGTTTAATTTTTTGAGTTCGTTTTCAAATTTCAGTTTTGCTAAGTATTGATCCTCTAATTCTTTGGCAAATGGTATGGGTGTGGATAAACTAGCGACTCTTTTTATAGGGGCGTCCAGATATTCAAAGCAATGTTCTGAAATGAGCGCGGAAATATCGGAAGCAATTCCTCCAAACAATGAATCTTCTTGAAGTATGATTACTTTCCCTGTTTTCTTTACTGATGCAAAAATAGCGGTTTCATCTAAGGGTGATAAACTTCTTAAGTCCAAAACCTCAGCAGAAATCTCTGGACAACGTTCTAAAACTTCTAAAGCCCAATGAACTGCAGCACCAAAAGTAATTACCGTAATATCGTTGCCTTCCTTTAAGAGTTTGGCTTTCCCTAATTCAATAGAGAAATAATCTTCATAAACATCCTCTCTTATGGTCCTGTACAAGGCTTTATGCTCAAAAAAGAGGACTGGGTTAGGGTCTTCTATCGCTGCTGCCAAAAGACCTTTTGCATCTTGTGGCGAAGACGGATAAACGACCTTAAGACCAGGAATCTTAGTAAACCAAGCTTCGTTGGTTTGACTATGGAACGGCCCTGCTGCTACTCCTGCCCCACAAGGCATACGAATGACAACATCTGCTTTTTGGCCCCATCTGTAGTGAACTTTTGCCAGGTAATTCGCAATTGGATTAAAACCAGAAGTAACAAAATCACTGAACTGCATTTCAACTATCGATTTTATATTTTGTATAGATAAGCCCATAGCTGCAGAAACAATAGCAGACTCACAAATTGGGGTGTTTCTCACTCTGTCTTTTCCAAATTTTTCAACAAAGCCATCAGTAATTTTAAAAACCCCTCCATATTCTGCGATATCCTGGCCCATTATGACCATTGTCTCGTATTTCTCCATACTCTGCTCGAGGCCTTTTGAAATCGCATCTATAAATCGCATTTCTATTGTTCGAGAAGGTTTTGGATGTTCGTCAAGTGTGAACTGCTGGTAAACATCCTTTAATTCTAGATCTTCATCTGGCTTAATACTAGGCTCTTTGTTAGTTCTTTTAAGATGTTCATCGATTTCTGATTTTATATCAGATTTAAATTTTGTAACCTCGTCTTTAGTGATAAATTCAGAGTCAAGCAAGAACTGTTCATAATTTTCAACTGGATCTTGTTTTGCCCAATAGTCCATCAATTCCTCTGGAACATATTTAGTGCCACTTGCTTCTTCGTGCCCTCTCATTCTAAAGGTTTTGAACTCAATCAAAACAGGTCTAGGATTCTCCCTAACGGCTTCAGCAATTTCTTTTATTTTAGTGAAGACTTCTACGATATTATTGCCTTCTATAATATGAGATTCCATACCGTAGCCCTTACCCTTATCTGCAATATGTTCACAATTAAACTGCTCAGATACGGGGGTTGAAAGGCCATATCCATTATTCTCCACGCAAAACAAAACAGGCAATTGCCAAACAGAGGCTATATTTAAAGCTTCGTGGAAGTCCCCTTCACTAGTTCCTCCTTCACCGGTGAATACTGCAGTTACAGCTTTTTCATTCTTTAATTTATGCGCCAAAGCAATACCGTCTGCTACACCAAGTTGAGGTCCTAAATGGGAGATCATACCGATAATTTTATACTCTTGGGTCCCAAAATGAAAACTTCGATCTCGGCCTTTTGTAAAACCATTTGACTTTCCTTGCCATTGAGAAAATAAACGATATAAAGGAATTCCTCTTTCCGTAAACACGCCTAAATTCCTATGCATGGGTAAGATATATTCTTCTTTATTTAAAGCCTTAGTCACTCCTATTGCAATGGCTTCTTGACCAATCCCAGAAAACCATTTCGATATTTTTCCTTGTCTTAAGAGAATTAACATTTTTTCCTCTATAAGTCGTGGCTTTAACAAACTGCGATAAAGATCAATATGATTTTCTTTGGAAAGAGACTGATGTTTAAAATCCATAGGTGTTGTTTTGTAGTTCTTCAAATTTATCATAATGATAATTCATAATTAATAGGAATCTGAAAATTCTTGTTGAATAAAATTGATTAAATTTGTGTTTCTAAAATTTTCACATATGTCTATGACCAATATACCGAGTGTAAATCTATCAGATTTTTTATCTGATGACCCAAAAAGAAAACAAAAATTCGTCAATGAAATTGGTTTAGCTTACGAAGACATAGGTTTTGTAGCTTTAAATCATCATTTCTTGGATGAAAAACTGGCAGAAGAGCTTTACTCTCAAGTTAAAGCCTTTTTTGAACTTTCTGAGGAGACCAAGAAGAAGTATGAGCGCGAAGATTTGGGAGGACAACGGGGCTATATTTCCTTTGGGAAAGAACATGCAAAAGGAAAAAAAGAAGGGGATCTTAAAGAGTTTTGGCACTTCGGACAAGAACCAGCTCAAGATGCAAATCTAACTGAAGCCTATCCAGACAATATACATATTGAAGAATTGCCTCAGTTCAATGAAGTAGGCATGCAGGCTTATAAAATGTTGGAAAAGACTGGAATTTACGTTCTAAGAGCTCTAGCCTTATATGTTGGATTAGATGAGTTTTATTTTGATCACTGGGCAAGCAATGGAAACTCCATACTCCGTCCTATCCACTATCCACCTATTGAAACAGAACCTAAAGGAGCAGTAAGAGCAGGTGCTCATGGAGATATAAATCTCATTACTTTGCTTATGGGTGCCTCTGCAGGTGGCTTGCAAGTAAAAAGAAAAGATGGAGAATGGATCGATGCGATTCCTAAACAAGATGAGTTGGTTATCAACGTAGGAGATATGTTGGAAAGACACACCAATAATAAACTTAAATCTACAATCCATAGAGTGACTAATCCTCCTAAAGAAGAGTGGGATAAACCAAGATATTCAATTCCATTTTTCTTACATCCTAGAAGTGAAATGCCTCTAGACTGTTTAGAAGAATGTATTTCTGAAGACCATCCAAAGCAACATGAAGATATTACAGCAGGCGAATTTCTAACACAACGCTTAATAGAAATTGGCCTTATTAAAAAATAAATTATGGATCTTAAAGATCAATTAAAAGATTTATTCCCAGATCACGAACCTCAGGTGAACAGCGAACCTGCATCCAAAAGTGAAGAGTTGAATATTTGGATGCAAGAGGATCCTCTTATTTGCGAATATTCTAAACGAAAAGGAAAAGCAAACACACTGATAAAAGGCTATTCTGGAGCAAAGAAAGATTTCCAAAATCTCACCAAGATCCTAAAAAAAGAGATTGGTGTTGGAGGAAGCCATAAAGAGGAGGTTATCATTATTCAGGGAGATTACCGAGATCAAATCATGAAAATCTTAAAAGATATTGGTTTCAATGTTAAGCGCGTTGGAGGCTAGCGATAGCCTGAGAGTCTTGTGGTAAAAATCAAAATCTTACTGAGTGAGTTGGCCACAGAAAAACAAATAAAATATCGACATTAAGAATCTATCATTTCTGTAGATAACTTCAATACTTTAAATAAAACATTTGGATTGGAAGTTCATCCTAATCCGTCAAAACACTTATTATGCCTATAGCATCATCAGAATTAATCTTAAATTCAGACGGTAGCATTTATCATCTCAATTTAAAGCCAGAGGATATTGCCCATACCATTATTACCGTTGGAGATCAAGAACGCGTTGCTAAAGTAACCTCCTATTTTGATGAGATTACTTTTGAAACTCAGAAGAGAGAGTTCAAAACTCAAACTGGATTTTATAAGGGCAAAAAAATCACTGTAATCTCTACAGGAATTGGTATTGATAATATAGATATTGTTCTTAATGAATTGGATGCCTTAGTTAATATCAATTTAAAAACCAGAGAGGTAAAAAAGAATCATCAAAAGCTAACTATTGTAAGGATAGGGACTTCTGGGGGGATACAACCATTCGTAGACTTAGATAAATTTGTGATGAGTGAGGCTGGTGTTGGATTTGATGGCTTGTTGCATTATTATAAAAACAAGGTGACTAATGAAGAGGCTACTAAAGCTCTATGTGATCATCTTAAGGTTTCACCAAAAAAACCTTTACCATATATCGTTGACGCAGATCAGACTCTCATTGACCATTTTCTTAAAGAGTCCAATGTTGTCCCTGGATATACAGGAACTAATTTAGGCTTTTATGGACCGCAAGGAAGAGTATTGCGTCTTGAGCTAGAAGATCCAGATTTTATAGACCAACTCGTATCCTTTAGATATAAAAATCATAGTATAACTAACCTAGAGATGGAAACCAGTGCAACTTACGGTTTAGCTAAATTGCTAGGCCATAAAGCTTTATCCATGAACGCCATCATTGCCAATAGAGCGACAGGCGAATTTAGTAAGGACCCAAAAGCTTCTGTAGATTCTCTTATTCGTTTCACATTAGACAAATTATCTAAGCTATAAGATAATGAATGACAAAATGAAAAACATCAGAGTGGGTGGTGTCCCAGAACATTTTAATCTGCCATGGCATTTATGTATCGAAAATAAAGAATTCGAATCTCATGATTTAGACCTCACGTGGATAGACTTTCATGGGGGAACAGGAGAAATGAGTGAAGCTCTAAAAAATGGTGATGTGGATATTGCCGTCATGCTTACGGAAGGGTCTATTAAAGAGATTTGTGAAGGCAACCCATTCAAGATTTTACAAAGCTATATACAGACTCCTCTTATGTGGGGCATGCATGTTGATGCTAATTCCAAGTATCATGATATGAAAGACTTAAGAGGTAAAACCGCTGCTATAAGTCGTTATGGATCTGGATCGCATCTTATGTCTTACGTGAATAGCAATAATAATAACTGGGATACGGAACATTTAAATTTTAAAATCATCAAAAATTTGAATGGAGCTATAGAATCCATTACCGAAGGGACATCAGATTATTTTTTATGGGAACACTTTACAACCAAACCTTTGGTAGATAAGGGAATCTTTCGAAGAATAGGCGATGTTCCGTCACCTTGGCCGTGTTTTGTAATTGTAACCACTGATAACTTTATAAAAAATAATTATAAAGTTATCCCTGATATTTTAGGACCGCTTAATCAGAAAAGCAAAACTTTAAAAACAATTAAACACATTGAAGACTTGGTTTCAAAGCGTTACCAACTTAAAATTGAAGATGTTGAAGAATGGCTTTCCATTACGGAATGGAGCCAACAACAGATTTCAAAAGATGATGTTTTAGTCACCCAAAAAAAGTTAATCGATTTGGGACTGATATCAATAGGAAAAACTTGTTCTGAAATTATTTATTAATCCACGCAACCAATCCTATTGTCGAACATCTTTAATGAAGAACAAAACTCCATCCTCAAACTAAAAAGTAGTTATGATTTATTTGATTATTCTTATCTCTCTATTAGTGACAAATTTCCTGTTACTCAAATTTAGCTGCGACTGCCCTGATTTCGTTTCTAAAAATCCAAAGGGGAAAGCTTCAAACAAGAAAATAAAAATAAATACTCCAAAAGTTTGGTCTCAAGAAAAAGCCAGCTCAGATCCTGTACTCGCTGATAAATAGAATATTACCATTTTATTGGAGGACTGCTCTGTTTGGCTAAAATCTTGTTCGTTTCACTAAAATGTTTATTTCCAAACCAATAGCCCCTATTTGCACTTAGTGGTGAAGGGTGACCAGAAGTTAGAATATGATGTTTTGCCGAATTTATTAATTTCGATTTCTTCTTTGCATACCCCCCCCAAAGCAAAAAGACAATCCCTTCTTTTTCTGAAGACAATTTCCTGATCACTTCATCCGTGAAAATCTCCCAGCCTTTATTTTGATGACTCCCAGCTTCATGAGCTCTAACGGTTAAAGTAGCATTGAGTAACAAAACTCCTTGTTTAGCCCATAATTCTAGATTTCCATGCTCCGGAATTGGTATATTTAGATCTTCCTTCAATTCCTTATAAATATTGATAAGAGAAGGAGGAGTCGATATTCCTTTTGGAACAGAAAACGATAACCCATGAGCTTGCCGTGGACCATGGTAAGGGTCCTGTCCCAAAATCACCACTTTGGTCTTATCGAATGGACAAAACTCGAAGGCATTAAAAATGTCTGCCCCTCTGGGATAACAGGTATAGTTTTTATAGTCAGCCTTTATAAACGTTATAAGAGACTTGAAATAAGGTTTATCAAACTCATCTTTTAAGATTTTTTTCCAATTTGCTTCAATCTTTACCTCCATATATTATGCGTATTTTTGCAAGACTACAAATGTAGAATTTAGTATGATAAACATTAGCGAAAAATCCTTAATAGATTTAGAATTTCCAACAATTTGTGGACAGTTGAGCACCTATTGTATCACAGAAAAAGGACAGCAAAAAGCTCTCGGCCTAAAACCCTATACCTCTTACAAATCCATTCACTTTCATCTGAACCAGACAGAAGAGTACAAGTCTTCAGGACTTCAGGAAAAACCTATCCCCAACCATGGCTTTGAAAGTGTAGATGAGGCCATAAAATTTTTAAATATTGAAGGGTCGGTGATGGAACTCAACGGCTTTAGAAAGATTTTAAACTTATCTGAAACCACAAATATTCACTTAAAATACTTTCAAAAGTATAAAGAGCTCTATCCAAATCTTTTTAAATCTACTCAACCCATAGAATACACAACTGATATTGTAGATGAGATAAGACGTATTATCGACAAATTTGGAGACATTAAAAATGATGCCACTCCAGAACTTTTTAGAATTAGAAAGACTATAAACGTTGCAAAAGGTAAAATAAATTCAAGTTTTTCTAAGGCCTTGTCTAAATATATCAGCTATGGTTATCTGGACGATATAAAAGAAACCATAGTAGATAACGTGCGTGTACTTGCTGTAACAGCGACGCACAAACGCAAAGTAAAAGGAGCTATGCTAGGGAGCTCAAAATCTGGAAACATAGTTTACATCCAACCTGAAGAAACACAAAATTCTGAAAGGGAACTAGATGAAGCTGAGTATGAAGAAAAAGAGGAAGTCACTAAAATTTTAAAAGCTTTAACAAACTATTTAAGACCTTATATAGACTTACTGAAGCAATATCAAAGTTATCTAAGTGAAGTAGACCTTGTCTCTGCCAAAGTAAAATATGCTGAATTGTACGAAGGATTACTTCCAAAAATAACCACTGATAAGGAAATCTTTTTAAAAGATGCATACCATCCTTTATTATTGATCAATCATAACAAAACTGGAGAGAAAACGTACGCACAAGATATCACCTTAAATGATTCTCAACAAATTATCGTGATTTCTGGTCCCAATGCAGGAGGAAAGAGCATAACGCTAAAGACGATTGGCTTGGTCCAGATTATGCTCCAATCTGGTATGCTAATTCCAGTTCACGAATACTCTAGGATTTGCTTTTTTGATAAAATCCTAACAGATATTGGTGATAACCAAAGTATTGAAAATCATTTAAGTACTTACAGCTATAGGCTAAAAAACATGAGAAATTTTTTAAAGGTCTGTGACGATAAGACTTTATTCTTAATTGACGAATTTGGTACTGGATCAGACCCTGAACTTGGCGGTGCAATTGCTGAAACCTTTCTGGAGGTTTTTCATGAGAAAAAAGCCTACGGTATTATTACGACGCATTATGCCAACCTTAAGATGATGGCCGATGAAAATCCTGAAATAGTTAATGCTAACATGGCTTTTGACAGTTATACCATGGAACCTTTATTTGAGCTTAAGCTAGGAGAAGCTGGAAGTTCTTTTACTTTTGAAGTCGCACAAAAAAACGGGATTCCCTTCAGTTTAATCAATCGGGCTAAAAAGAAAGTCGAGCGAGGTAAAATTAGGTTTGATAAAAGTATCGCTAAACTACAAATGGAACGTTCCAAACTGGCTAAAACAAATTCAGAATTAAAATCTAAAACCAATGAGACTGAGAAAGAGCAAGAAAAACTTGATGAAATTAATTCTAAAATACAACAAAAGTTAGAAAGTTATCAGGAACTTTACGATAGCAATCAACGCATGATTGGTATTGGAGAAAAGGTAGATAAAATTGGACTCCATTACTTCAATAATAAAGATAAGAAACTGCTTTATTCCAATATTTTAAAAGTTGTAGAAAAGGAGAATTCCAAGAGGATAAAACAGACGCAGAAGGACGAAAAAATCCAAAAGCAAAAAAAGCATTTGGTCATGGAAGAAGCTCAAGAGAAGGTTGAAAAAATAAGGGAAAAGAAGAAAAAAGAGAAAACCAAAGAGGAAGCTTTAAAAATTTCTACCAAACCTGTCTTTAAAAAAGGAGATTCTGTAAGGCTACAAAATGGACGTGCGGTTGGTACTATTGATAAATTTGAAAAAGGAAAAGTAGTTATCAATTACGGGATGTTTACCACCAGCGTCTCCGACGATCAACTTGAACTTGTAAAACGGGCAAAATGACCCTAACGGAAGATAAAAAAATTGTGCTTTTCGATGGCGTTTGCAATTTCTGCAACACGTCAGTACGCTTTATAATGAAAAGAGATAAGAAAGACCTGTATAGGTTCGCTTCTCTTCAGAGTGGTCTCGGAAAAAAAATGACAGTAGAAAGAGGCATTGATACCTCTAAGTTGGACTCTATTATATTGATAGATCCTGGACATGCTTATTATATCAAGTCAACGGCTGCTCTGGAAATTTGTAAAGATCTAGATGGGCTATATCCTACCTTGAGCCTATTTTTATTTATTCCAGAAAGTTTTAGAGATTTGATTTATGATTATGTAGCTAAAAACCGGTACCGATGGTTTGGAAAAACAGAAACCTGTCCTATGCCTTCAAAAGAAGAACAGTCCAGGTTTCTAGATACTTAAAACTAGAATTTGAAAACTGATAAAATCTTAGTTGAGACTTCACCAAAACCAATTCTAACCTCGTGATTTTGGCAATATCCACGTAAGGTTACCGTATCGTTATCTTCGATATATCGGCGTTCTTCACCACCATTTAATTTAACGGTTTTAGTACCTCCCCAAGACAGTTCTAACATAGAGCCGTAAGAATCTGGTGTAGATCCAGAGATAGTTCCGCTTGCCATCATATCACCACTGTTTACAGGACATCCATTAACTGTATGGTGAGCCAGCTGCTGACTCATACTCCAGTACATATATTTGAAATTAGATTTTGTAATAACCGTTTCATCAGTATTTTCTGGTTTGATTGATACTGAAAGATTAATGTCAAAACTTTTCTTATCAGTGGTTTGTAAATATGGTAATAGTTTCTTGATAGGCTTAGGACCCTCTACTCTAAAAGGCTCTAGAGCATCTAAAGTAACAATCCACGGTGAAACTGAGCATCCAAAGTTTTTACCCAAAAACGGTCCAAGAGGCACATATTCCCACTTTTGAAGATCTCTAGCACTCCAATCGTTAAAAAGTACCATGCCAAAAATATAGCTTTCAGCGTCTTCCACTGGAACTGGTTCTCCCAAAAGATTACTATCGGTAGTAATAAATGCCATCTCTAATTCGAAGTCTAATTGTCTAGTAGGCCCAAAAATAGGCTCATCAGATCCTTTTGGCAATTTTTGACCCTGTGGCCTGTGAATAGGTATTCCACTTGGCACTATGGATGAACTCCTACCATGGTAACCAATTGGTGCATGCAGCCAATTAGGCAACAAAGCATTTTCTGGATCTCTAAACATCTTGCCCACATTGGTAGCATGTTCCTTGCTGGAATAAAAGTCTGTATAATCTCCAACTTGGACAGGCATTTGCATTTCAATTTCGTCCAAGGTGAATAAAACGGTTTCTTTATCTTTTTCGTTGACCTTTAGTTCATCATTATTAGCATCAAATAATTCTGCAACTCTATTTCTGACGGATCTCCATGTTTTTCTGCCATCTGCAATAAAATCATTTAAAGTGTCCTGCAAAAAAATATCATCTGTCAACGGGATATCTTTAAAATAGCCAAGTTGATGTAAAGCCCCCAAATCTATAGCAAAATCACCAATGCGTGTGCCTATAGTAATGATATCATTTCTGGTCAGAAAAACACCAAAAGGAATATTTTGAATAGGGAAATCTGTATTATCGGGGATATCCAACCAAGTTTTTCGAGAAGGATCATTAGCTTTTATAGACATATAGTAATTTTAATTTGTTGAAATTAATCTTAAATCTTCTTTCAAATATATTATTTTATGCGAATTAACCATTCCAAATATCTAAATTTGGAGCATATTTAACTTTAAAACGCAAAATGAAAGACAAAGCAATTTCAGACTTGATTCTTCAAGAAAAGAACAGACAAACTAATGGTTTAGAATTGATTGCAAGTGAAAATTTTGCAAGTCAAGATGTATTAGATGCTGCTGGATCTGTACTCACCAATAAATATGCTGAAGGTTATCCAGGCAAACGGTATTACGGTGGATGTGAAGTCGTAGATAAAGTTGAAGATCTGGCTAGAGAACGTGCTAAAAAATTATTTGGTGCAGAGTATGCTAATGTTCAACCACATTCTGGGTCCCAGGCAAATACTGCTGTTTTTTCCATCTGCCTAAATCCAGGAGACACTATTCTTGGTTTTGATCTTTCTCATGGTGGTCACCTCACCCATGGCTCTCCTGTTAATTTTTCTGGAAAGCTATACAGCCCAGTATTTTACGGTGTTGATAAAGAAACTGGTCTTATAGACTACGAGATGGTAAGGGAAATGGCTCATAAAGAAAAGCCAAAAATGATTATAGCAGGGGCCTCTGCCTATTCTAGAGAAATCGATTATAAAGTATTTAGGGAAATAGCTGACGAAATTGATGCCATTTTGCTTGCCGACATGGCTCACCCATCTGGCTTAATCGCTGCTGGACTTCTACAAAGTCCACTACAACATTGTCATATTATCACGTCAACTACTCATAAAACCATCCGTGGTCCCAGAGGTGGTATTATTTTAATGGGCAAAGATTTTGAAAACCCATTTGGTCTCAAACTTAAGAATGGAAACTTAAAGAAAATGTCTAGTTTATTAGATAGCTCTGTCTTTCCTGGAAATCAAGGTGGTCCATTAGTACATATTATCGCTGCTAAAGCAATAGCTTTTGGTGAAGCGCTTTCAGAAGATTTTGTGACTTACCAAAAACAAGTTATCAAAAATGCTTCGGCGATGGCAAAAGCTTTTATGGACAAGGACTATAAAATAATCTCAGGGGGAACCGATAATCACATGATGCTTATCGACCTCAGAAATAAAAACATTTCAGGTAAGCAAGCTGAAGAAGCGCTGGGCGTTGCTGGTATAACAGTCAACAAAAACATGGTACCATTTGATGATAAATCCCCTTTTGTTACTTCAGGAATAAGAATTGGCACCCCTGCCATAACCACTAGAGGGGTGATGGAAGATGAGATGTCTAAGATTGTAGATTTCATCGATGACGTTATCGTTAATCATGAAAATACGTCACATTTAGAGTCAATAAAAGAACAAGTTCACGATATGATGAGTCATAGACCCTTATTTGCTGAAGCAGTAAAGAGCTTGTAAAATCTTAAAATAAAATCTAATACCAAATTATATTTATAATGCCGTATGAATAAATTGAATTATTTTTTGATTGATTGATTGAAATCAAAAATAACTAGCATAGCCTTAGCTACGGTAATTATTTTTGATGAAAAGCAGGCGAAAAAGAAACGATTTATTGCGTCATTATAGGTCTAATTTGGTATAAGTTATAAAAGAGCTACGTTTTTAACGTGGCTCTTTTATTTATTGCTCTTCAAATTGAATACTCTGATATGCACCCAAATCAGGATTTTGAATTCTATTTACACCCAAAATATCAGACGGAACCTGGTTGGCAGTACTCTGTCCTCCTAAGCTATTGGCTGCAGACTCCTCTCCGATAATTAAATGGTTGTTTTGAGCATCAAGAAATTGTGGAGATTCGTTTAAAAGTACATTTTCAAATAGAGAAGTATTATCAAAATCGTATAATTCATTTTCAGAAAATTGGTTATTAAAATCATTGAATCTAACTAAGCAATTTTTAAAATTATAATTAAATGCTGCATCTTCTACTCTATTAAACAGAAGCTCAATAGATTCATTCCCATAAATAATGCAGTTGCTAAAATTGGCTTCTATTAAATCTGAAATAAATAAGGTTTCCCCTGCCTGAAGATTATTTTCTATCAAAACTGAAGGAAATTGACGAAAGCTATTTTGCCAATAATTAGCAAACGTACTGTGACGGAAATTGTAACGCCCCCCCAAAGACAAGTTTAAAGACGCTTGGCCACTGTTGTTGATCACCAAATTTTCTGCATCTATAAATCCAGTTCTAGCTAACAAGCCAACGTTTGCAGAATTATAAATTTGAGTATTCTTAATGCTAAGTGTAGGTTGTGCTGAGCCATCATTGGAATCCATTAAAATTCCAACTGTAGAATTTTTAATTGTCACATGTTCAAACTTGTGATTTGTACTTCCATCTGTTAACCAAATTGAGGCCCATTGTCCAGGAATATTTGAAAATTCTGGTTCTAAGCGATCTCCTTCAAAAATAATTTGATTTTCTAGTAATTCAGGATCAGAACTTAAGCCTCCAACAGCTTGTACAGAAGCATTATTTGCTGCAATAATGCCACTATTAGTGTGAAAATGGATTCTAGCACCTGCTTCTATCCTAAGCGTTGTTCCAGAAGGAACTCCTGCAAAGCCATAGATAACATATGGTTTTTGGTTGGTAAAGGTAAGATGTTCAGTGTCCAAGATAAATCCATCGATTTGAATAGCTTCTCCCTCTTCGTCTATACCTAAGGTTAAGGTTTCTGAGGATCCATCTTCAAAGCGTTCAGGAAATAAAAAAATAGCATCTTGAACAAGAGTAACAAGCTCAACTTGCTGCAAATTAACACCAGAATCGAAATTGATCTGATCGGAATATAAAAATGATAATTCGTTTTGGGATAAGTCTTGAATATCCGCTGTTATTTCAACGAATACAAAAATGCTATCTTTTGCCAGAATATTGATATTGGATATCGACTTTCCCGCAACACCATCTACATTGAGTCTAAAGTTTGAACTCTCTCCTTGGTTGAGTTGAACGTTAGGAATAGTGATATCCTGTCTACTTCTATTGTACACTTTAAAACTATAAGTACTAGAGCCTATATCGGTAAAAACAGTATCGAGATACACGGTATCTTTGGAGAATTCTAAATTACCAAAACTAGGCTCTGTTTCAAAATCATCTCGACATGACGTAATTGAAAGTAAGCCAAGCGCTACTATTATAAAGCAAATTTGTTTCATAAAAACGATATAAATTAAACAACGCTATGCGAGATGTTTTATTTCTTTAAAATTTTAACTTCAAAAAGCTTATCCCAATTCTTCCCAGTTACAAAAAGTCGCTTAGAAGCCTTGTGATAGGCGATACCATTTAAAACATCTAGCTTGGAATGCTGTTTAACTTTATCGCGAAGCCCTCTAAAATCAATAACACCTTCTACACCACCATGGCTTGGATTTATGATCACTACACCATCTTTCTGGTATGTATTAGCATATATTTTCCCTTCAACCCACTCCAATTCATTAAGTTGATTAAGAACTGTTTTGTTTGTGGTAGGCTGTATGTATCCTTCCTCTTCCAGAGTTTTAGAATTTAACATCCAAATTTTATCGGTCCCATCGCTTTTAAACAGTTTTTCCTCATTGTTACAGATCCCCCAACCTTCTTTGCTGTCTGTGTATGCAAATTTATTAAGCAACTCCATTGTCTGTAAGTCGTACACAAGACCCTCCTGTGATTGCCAAGTAAGTTGGTAAATTTTATTGTTTAAAATAGTCAAACCTTCACCAAAATAAAATTGATCTAACTTTATGTCATTCAAAACCTCACCGGTTTTATAATCTACTTTTCTAAGTGAAGATTCTCCGCGTTGTCCAGTGCTTTCATATAGAGTATCTCCATGAAACTCCAAGCCTTGAGTGTATGCTGATATATCGTGAGGATAGGTATTTATGATTTCATAACTATAAAGTTGAGGCGAAATACTACTCAAAATTTTTATAGATTTTGAAATTTCAACCTTCTCACCATTCACTTTTAGAGTGACTTTTAAATCATGGTTGCCTAATTTAAATTGTGAAAGATCCACCGAAAAAGCTTCAAGACTCGTTGAGTTTAAAATAATTTTGCTTTGAAGTTTAATCTCTACTAAACTTATTTCATGATCTTTTAGAGCTTTTATACTTCCGTATAGCAGATCAGAATTAGTGAAGGATTTGGAGTTGCTTTTAAAAGTAATTTTAAAGTCTTTCGACAAATCCTCATCACAAGACATGAAAATTATAGCTAAAAATATGACTGCCAATGAATTAAAAATACGCATTACAATAAAATTAAATTATAAAGTAAAAATAGGGAATTTGATGAGAAAACGACTTGCTGCAATTAAATAAGATTGTACATTTGCAATTGGCAAGTCCTACACAACTAGCTCCTGTCGAATCCCCCAGAGCGGGAACGCAGCAAGGGTAGATGGTCGTAGCGGTGTGATGTAGGTCGCTTGCCTTTTTTTATTTTCAAACTTTCCCTCATTTTTTTTTTAAAACTATAAGTTAGATATTTGCTTAAATTAAAATTTAATGCAAAATGTAGTACTGGTCACTGGAGCTTCATCTGGTATTGGAAAATCCATTGGAGAATATTTAGCCAAACATAATTACAAAGTGTACGGTACCAGCAGAAAACCAAAGCAAACAGAATTAAATGGCGTTCACTTTCTTAAACTCGATATTACCGATCTAGAAAGCACTCAAACTGCCGTTAACACTATTATTTCAAAAGAAAAAAAAATAGACTTCCTCATCAATAATGCAGGAATTGGCATCACTGGACCTTTAGAAGAAATCCCTGAAGAAGAGCAAAAAAAAATATTTGATACCAATTATTTTGGACCGATACGAGTGATCAATGCTGTTTTACCACACATGAGGGCTAGACGATCAGGATTTATAATCAATGTTACTTCCATTGCTGGATATATGGGATTGCCTTTTCGTGGATTCTATTCTGCTTCTAAAGGGGCTTTAGGATTAACCACTGAAGCGTATCGAATGGAGTTAAAAGCTTTCGGTATAAAAATGACTAATGTCGCTCCTGGAGACTTTGCCACAAATATCGCTGCGGGCAGGTACCATGCTCCAATTAAAGAGGATTCTCCGTATAAAAAAGTTTACGAACGAAGCTTAAAACTTATGGATTTGCACGTAGATGAAGGCAAAGATCCAAACCTTATGGCTAGGGGCGTTTATAATATCATGCAAAAGTCCAATCCAAAGATTCATTATAAAGTTGGGGATTTCACACAGAAAATTTCAGTGTTTTTAAAACATATTCTTCCTGATAAAGTTTTTGAAAATCTCTTACTTAAGCACTATAAACTGTAAATTTGTAATTAAAACGTATTTCTATGAAATTTTTTATTGACACAGCAAATATTGACCAGATTAAAGAAGCTCAAGATCTCGGTATTCTTGATGGAGTTACCACCAATCCCTCGCTTATGGCAAAAGAAGGTATTACAGGGGAGGAAAATATCAAAAATCACTATGTCAAAATCTGTGAAATCGTAGATGGTGATGTAAGTGCGGAAGTCATTTCTACAGACTTTGAGGGGATGGTAAGAGAAGGTGAAGCACTAGCAAAGCTTCATGACCAAATCGTTGTAAAAATCCCTATGATTAAGGACGGTATAAAAGCCATAAAATACTTTTCCAATAAAGGGATACGTACCAATTGTACCTTAGTCTTTTCTGTAGGTCAGGCTCTACTAGCCGCAAAGGCAGGAGCGACTTACGTTTCACCTTTTATTGGTCGCTTGGATGATATCTCTACAGATGGATTGAATTTGATTGAAGAAATCCGTTTGATTTATGACAATTACATGTTCGAGACTCAAATCCTTGCTGCTTCAATAAGACATACCATGCACATCATAGATTGCGCAAAAATTGGCGCAGATGTGATGACAGGTCCTTTATCTTCTATTGAAGGACTCTTAAAACACCCGTTAACCGATAGTGGTTTAGAGAAATTTTTAGCAGACTACAATAAAAACAACTAGTACTTTTTTTTATTATCAAATAAACTGTCTAAAACACTTTTATTAATTAAGATTCTGAAATAAATTCAGAATGACAAAGTTTTAGGATTTTAGACAGTTTATTTTATAAAGCCTTAATGGTTTCAAGAAAAAAGCCATGCTGGTCTTCCGTATAATCTAAATGAGTAACTAATCTCATTTTCCCATTTCCCATATTGCTTATCCGTATCCCTTTTTCCTCTAGATCTTTCATAAATAAAACTTCATCTAAATGAGGCTGAAGATAAAAAATGACAATATTGGTTTCCACGTGATCTACCTCTTTTATTAGTGGATGTTCAGACAAGGCCTTCTCAATATCTTTGGCTCTTTGATGGTCTACACTCAATCTATCCACGTGATGATGTAACGCATAATAAGCAGCTGCTGCCATATATCCTACCTGCCTCATACCACCTCCCAAAACTTTTCTAACGCGTATAGCCTTTTTCATAAGGTCTGAATTCCCCATCAATACAGTTCCCATAGGTGCTCCTAGACCTTTGGAAAGACATAACGAAATACTATCAAACAGATGTCCAAAGTCTTTAGGATCGTGATTATTGGCTACGATAGCATTATATAATCGGGCACCATCCAAATGAAGACCCAATCCATTTTTATCACACACTGCTCTTATAGATCGAATAGTCTCTAGATCATAACAGGCACCTCCCCCTTTGTTGGTTGTATTTTCTAAACAAACCAAAGAAGTTAAGGGGCTATGGTAAAAGTCTGGAGGATTGATAGCTTCTTCTACCAGTTGAGCTGTGATTTTGCCTTTGTCTCCATCCACGAGTTTACAGGACACTCCACTATTAAAAGAAACGCCTCCGCCTTCATAATTATAGACATGAGCCCATTTATCACAAATAAGCTGCTCACCAGGTTGAGTGTGGAGTTTAATAGCAGCTTGGTTAGACATAGACCCTGTTGGAAAATACAATGCTGTATCCATCCCAAATAGATCTGCCAAATAAGATTCAAGTTTATTTACAGAAGGATCTTCTTTATAAACATCGTCTCCAACCTCAGCTTTCATCATATAGTCAAGCATTTCAGGAGTAGGTCTAGTAACGGTATCGCTTCTTAAATCGATTTTCATGCGTCTACTTTTTATTCGAAAATAAACATAATTAGAATGATTGCGCTTCAGATAATTTTTAAATTTGATAAAACTTTAATCATGATCAATTCTGACTCTATAAAAACTATTAATGAGCGTATCACTTCTCTAAACCAATATCTTTGACTTAGATGCGAAACGCATAAAAGTGGCCAACGAAGAAGAAAAGACGTTTGCTCCAAATTTTTGGGACAGGCCTCAAGAAGCTCAAAAACTCATGCAAGCCATCAATGATGAGAAGCAGTGGGTGAAAAGTTTCGACTTTGCAAAACAAATGGTAGAAGACCTGAATGTTTTATTTGAATTTTTTGAAGAAGGAGATGTCTCTGGAGACGAGATCAAAGAAAAATACACAGAAGCTTTAAAATTAATTGAAGATTTAGAATTCAAAAATATGCTTTCTGAAGAAAGCGACCCCTTAACGGCTATTCTTCAAATCACAGCTGGTGCTGGTGGAACAGAAAGTTGTGACTGGGCAGAGATGCTCATGAGAATGTATATCATGTGGGCCGATCGCAGAAATTTCAAAATAAGGGAACTCAACCACCAAGGTGGCGATGTGGCAGGAATAAAAACCGTTACTCTAGAAATTGAAGGAGAATATGCCTTTGGTTGGTTAAAAGGAGAAAACGGAGTTCACAGATTGGTTAGAATTTCTCCTTTCGATAGTAATGCGAAACGCCATACCTCTTTTGCATCGGTATATGTGTATCCGCTTGTAGATGACACCATTGAAATTGACATCAATCCTTCAGATATTAAATGGGAGTTTGCTAGATCTGGTGGTGCTGGTGGACAAAACGTTAATAAGGTGGAAACCAAAGCTATATTAACACATTACCCCAGTGGCATAGTTATACATAATTCAGAAACAAGATCACAATTAGAGAATAGACAAAAAGCAATGCAAATGTTGAAATCTCAGCTTTATGAAATCGAGCTGAAAAAACAACAAGCAGCTAGATCTGAAATAGAATCTGAAAAGAAAAGTATAGAATGGGGCTCACAAATTCGCAATTATGTGATGCATCCCTACAAGCTCGTCAAAGATGTTAGGACTGGCCTTGAGAGTGGTAGTGTTGATGACATCATGAATGGCCATATCGATTCCTTTTTAAAATCCTATTTGATGAGTCGTGGACAAAAAAAAGAAACCGATAGTTTATGATATGTATATACCACAATCCACATTGTAAAAAATCTAGAGAAAGCCTGTCTATCTTAGAAGATTCTGGACAGGGTTTTGAAATCATAAACTACTTAGATAATGTCCCTTCTCAAGAGGACTTAAAAATTATCCTTAAGAAGTTGGGAATCGAACCTATAAACTTGGTTCGCAAACAGGAAAAAATATGGAAAGAGAAGTTCAAAATAAAGGAGCTTACTGACCTTAAAATTATTAAGGCTCTCCATGACTTTCCCATACTTATAGAACGACCTATAGTCATAAATGGAGACAAAGCGATTATAGGAAGACCCCCAGAAAATATCAAAAGGATTCTTTAGGGATCATAATAATTGCTTTAAATCGGGATCTTTATTGCTTATAGTTCTAAAAATTTAATGACATGAATCACTTTACCACTAAAGAAAATGTTCAACTTGAATATCAAAGCTGGAAGCTCTCTCAGCTTATACTCAAAGAAATAAATGACTTTTTAGGGTCAAAAGCTAAATTCCAGCACGTTAAAGCAGGCCTTGAAAATACACTTATGAACACCTTAGGAGATCATCAAGTCCATGGGGTTGAGCTTTTTCAGAAAATTGATCAGCATTATATATCTTCAGGGTTTAGCTATGCAGATATTTCGCTTGATGATTCTGAGTGCGGTTCTTGCTTGGAAATTATCACTACAGTAATCGATGAACATTCTGATAAAATCGAAATGCCTTCTGAGGTTACTTCTTCTTCTGACACTTTGAGTATAGATGATTTTGAGCTTAAAAGAAATCAGTATGTCGATAAAGCTTATCATTTTGTAAGCTCAAAAACTAACGATGCTGCGGCTACCAACGCTATCTTAAAATCTGCATTGCGATATGGGTCTATTTATTCTGAAACAAGACATATAGGACCTCCCCAAAAAGTTTACGACTTATTTTATAAGTGGGGCATCCATAATGAAGGCTTTGCCTCCCCATTTAATGCTAGATTATTAGGTAAGCCAAAAGCTCAATTTTATAGTCTTTTTGAAGACACCGATGGGATTTTTGGAAGTGGGGGAAGCTTTTTCAATTTAAATCGTCCTGAAAATCCTGGGCATTGGTGCTTGGATCCTCCGTTTACTTCGGAACTTATGACAAAGGTAGACTCTATTTTAGCCTCTTGGTTAAAAACGTATAAGGACCTCAGTTTTTTACTTATTGTTCCACAAAGCCATACTCCTTCAAATAAGCCCGATGAGACCGTAACTCTTAAAAAAGACCTTCACTATTATGAGGGTTTGGAAGGTGTTTTAAAGCCACTCCCTGTCGATGTTTGTATACATAGATATGGAAATATCAAAGGCTTCTCTTCAGATGCGATTATAGAAGGATACTCCAAATAAAAAAAGCTGCCTCTTAAAAAGAGGCAGCTTTAATGTCTGATTTATAAAGTCACTTAAGAATTTGTCATGTCTTCAGGTCTTACCCATTTATCGAATTCTTCTTCGGTAGTATATCCTAAATTCACAGCCTCTTCCTTTAGGGTCGTTCCATTTTTATGAGCTGTATTGGCAATTTCTGCAGCTTTATAATAGCCTATCTTTGGATTTAAGGCTGTTACCAACATCAAAGAATTTCTTAATAATTCATTGATGCGGTCTTGATTAGGTTCAATTCCAGCCGCGCAATTTTCTTCAAAAGACACACACGCATCTCCAATTAATTGGGCAGACTGTAATAGATTGGAGGCCATTACGGGCTTAAAGACGTTAAGTTCAAACTGACCTTGCATCCCTCCTACTGCAATAGCCACATCATTTCCCATAACTTGAGCACAAACCATGGTAAGCGCTTCGCACTGAGTTGGATTTACTTTACCAGGCATAATTGATGAGCCTGGCTCATTGGCAGGAATTGTAATCTCTCCTATTCCACTTCTAGGTCCAGAAGACAACATTCTTACATCATTACCTATTTTATTTAAAGAAACCGCTAGTTGTTTTAAAGCTCCATGAGTTTCTACCAAAGCATCATGAGCTGCCAAAGCTTCAAATTTATTTTCTGCGGTAACAAAAGGAAGCTTAGTAAACTCAGCAATATAATGGGCTACTTTTTCTGCATAGCCTTTTGGTGTATTAAGCCCGGTCCCTACTGCAGTTCCTCCTAAAGCTAGTTCTTGAAGGTGAGGTAAAGTATTTTGCAAAGCTTTTAGACCATGGGTAAGTTGAGAAACATAGCCACTAAATTCTTGTCCTAAGGTTAAGGGAGTAGCATCCATAAAATGAGTTCTTCCAATTTTTACAATGTCTTTAAAAGTCTCTGCCTTTTTCTGAAGCCGGTCTCTCAACTGTTCAACACCAGGTATGGTGACTTCTACGATTTTCTTGTAAGCAGCAATATGCATCCCTGTGGGGAAGGTATCATTAGACGATTGAGATTTATTAACATCGTCGTTTGGGGATACAAATTTATCACCTTTGCCTAGCTCGTGACCTTGTAGTTGATGAATCCTGTTGGAAATCACCTCATTTACATTCATGTTGCTTTGGGTACCAGACCCCGTTTGCCATATCACCAAAGGAAACTGATCATCGTGTTGTCCCTCTAAAATTTCGTCGCAAACTCTAGCAATCCAATCCCGCTTTTCTACTTCCAGAACTCCAAGTTCTGCATTGGTAAATGCTGCTGCTTTTTTCAAATAAGCAAAGCCGTAGATAATTTCGAGGGGCATAGAAGCTGGGGGGCCTATCTTGAAATTATTCCTAGAGCGTTCTGTCTGTGCAGCCCATAACTTGTCTGCAGGAACTTTCACTTCTCCTATGGTATCTTTCTCAATTCTATATGACATTATATTGATTTTAATTTTTCAAATTTAAGAAATTATAGCTTTAGATACCTTTAATACCAAATTAAACCTATCATGTCGCCCTAAACTGTTTTACCGATACGAATTCGGCACAGGCTTTTTTTACCTGCTATCTATCCAAAAAATAGCGTGACTAGAACTGTGCTATTTCCTAATACTTCAATCAATCAAAAGCAATTTAACTTGGTGTAACTTTTTTTTCTACACAATTATTTTTGCCTTTTGTAGGGTTGTATTTTTAAGTTTATTTATATTTGTAGAAATAAACTTTTTCTGATGTTCGAATTTGATCAATATTTAGGTTTTTTACTTTTCTTACTTATACTAACTGTAGGTTTTTGGTTATTGATTTTTCTATCAGCTATTATTCCTTATTGGATTGGAGGGGCGCTAATCGAACGTTTAAAAGAAATTAAAGAAAGCAAAAAGAACAAAGACAAATAGAATATACTATTTATAAGAAAGGCAGAATCCAAAGATTCTGCCTTTCTTTTTCGTACCTAAAGCTATGATCCACCGAAGTCTCCGTCATCATTGTTACTTCTTCTGTTTTGTTCACGCTTTTGTTGATTAAATCTATAGACAACAGTAGCGGTTACTTGTCTTACCCTCCATTGGAAAGAGCTATTCGAAGTGAAATTTTCCGTAACCGTAAATTGATCTCTCTTTCTTGAATTAAATAAATCTCTGACATTTAAAGAAATAGTTAGATTTTCATCTTTTAAAAAATCTTTGCTTAAAGCTAAATCAATAGAAGCAATAGGGTCTGTTTCAGTTTGAGCATTTACCCTTGGTCCTCTATAAAAAGCATTGGTTTGCCATTGAATTTTCCAAGGCAGTATAACATTGGAACTAAATCTACCGAAATAACTTTCGTTAGTAGCACCATATTCGATACCCTCAAAAGATCCCTCACTTTCGAATCTAAAGTAATTAAAACTCAAATTGGTTCTTAACCACTTGATAGGATTATACAATACGCCAACTTCAGCCCCATAACGCTTTTCCGTAGCTAGGTTGATGGGTATGTTTTCAATAATAGGAATACCATCTTCTTCGGTTAACCTTCGGGTCAAGAGTTATTTTAGGGGGATTCGTTTATCTTAGCCTTATAAAATAATAGAATTTGAGTTTAGATTTAGTTAGTTATTTATTGCCAGATGGCATCTTAGAGTACTTTGATATTACAAAACAT
>Ga0306864_1000006_pt1 | contig 90388 bp, 78 predicted proteins | sample AntRauTorckE5430_FD_190448 | JGI IMG/M metagenome (GOLD analysis project Ga0306864, IMG submission 190448) | Saline lake microbial communities from Rauer Islands, Antarctica - Metagenome Torckler E5 #430 (v2) (version 2) | ecosystem: Environmental > Aquatic > Non-marine Saline and Alkaline >...
GATCCCCAAAGACGATGGGGTTGATAGGTCACAGGTGTAAAGGCAGTAATGTCATAGCCAAGTGATACTAATTATCCATATAGCTTATCTAGGAGACGATTATTAATTGACTTTACCCTTATTCAACATCTTGTTATATATCTTTAACTATGTCACGATATTAGAATTCCCGCAACAGCTGGAACTTTACCCATAACTGTAATTGAATATATATTCATTATAGTTAATGATTTAAGGTGGTTATAGCAACGGGGCTCACCTCTTCCCATTCCGAACAGAGAAGTTAAGCCCGTTTGCGCCGATGGTACTGCGTACTGTGGAAGAGTAGGTCGCCGCCTTCTTATAATTAAACCCCTTCGTTACTTGATGTAATGAAGGGGTTTTTTTGTGCATTAGAATTTTAAAAATTTCGTTCTATTTAGCCAAGTATAAGATTAAGACGTTATTCTAGTAGCCTCTATAAGTCTATTCCCTTCAATTGTTTTTGCAAAAATATAATAATTGGTTTTTCCTCCAGTAGTGCACTTAATTTTCTTTTGTAGCTCGTCTGTGTTGAGATGAAAGTTTTTACTAATCAAATTAATCTGCTGGCCTTTAACAGCCTTTATTATTTTTTTATAATTAATTGATTCTACCGTCTTTACCTCATAGATTTTGCCTGGAATGCTTAAAATCTTTCTTTCTGAAGTATAAAGATTTGTGTGCTGTTCTAATTTTTTTAATCCGTATCTAGCTCCAATCCTATCGTTAAATCTCGACTTCATAATACCTGAATCAAGTTCATATAAATATTGACAGCATTTTGATAATTCAATTTTATTCAATTTTTCGTTGTCTTCATCTATAGAAGTAAATGAATATTTATTTCTTGTTTTATAGTTATAAATTTTTATAGATCTCGAATTTTGTTTTCTCCAATCTATGATCCATAATAATTCTTTTACCTCATTTTTTACCGATATGATATGTACTTCTTTTATCCCTTTTAACTCCTTATAGCCAATATCTAGGTCATACATTGGTGATGTTTTAATCATTAACCTTTCTGACTTTTGTTCTATTATATCTAGATGATCGACAATGTTGGGTAGTGAATCCCTTAATTGAATTACTTTCGTTTTTTCATTTCTTCTAGATGGATCTATATAAATCCAATCATAGATTTGACTGTTTTTATGTAACATGTCTATGGAGTCTTCATTCTTTATTTCACAATTACCGATTCCAAAAGTCTCAGTATTATGTTTAACTATCTTGCATAATTCAGAATTTAATTCTGTGTATATTAAAGTATTGACTTTTTTTGAAAAGTAATATGAATCTATACCAAAACCGCCAGTCATGTCGAATAGATTTTGACAAAAGACAAGTTTAGATTTATGTAAAGCGGTAATTTCTGAAGATGTTTGTTCTAGATTAAGCTTTGGAGGATAAATGACTTTTTCATTTTTATACCAATGAGGAAGTTTTTTTTTCGCTTTCTTCTTTCCAATTATTTGGTTTATAACATCTTTAATATCAATATGCTTGAATGGACTCCCCTTAAGTATCAATTCAGGAATCGATTTATTGATATTTTTTTCTACAAACTTATTGACTTCAAGTCTAGTAAGTCTTTCAAATCTGTCCTCTTCTGATTTCATAAAGAGCTATTCCTAGGGTTTGAGCAACATTTAGACTCGAGTTTGTTCCAAACATTTTAATATGATAATTTTTATCCAATCTATTAAGAGTTTCGCTATTTATACCTAGCTTTTCATTTCCTAATATGAGAAGGATTTTACTTTTCAAGTCTTTTTTAAGAAACGAAATACTTTCACTGTTTTCTGTGATTTCAATTCCAATTGTGGTCCCTTCAAAAGCATTAAGTACACTTACTTTATCTTTGTAAAAAAGAATATTTAAATTGTGCTCCGTAGATCTTGATGTTCTCTTAAACCGGTTACTTTTAAGATAATCTCTATTAGCTTCATGTACCCATATATTTACAACTCCAAAAGCTTCCGAATTTCTAAAGATGCTACCGAGATTGGCTCGACTATCTAATCTTTCTAAGAGTACGTTGATTTCGCTACAACCACTTTCTCTAGCATTGAATTTTGTTTCACTATGTGTCAATTGTTTATCAGGCATATTTAATATAGGAAAGCATATTTAATAATATTAGCTCCCATTTTTAAAGCATTTAGACGACTAGTTTCAGGGTCATTATGAACTGATGAATCTTCCCAGCCATTTCCTAAGTCACTTTCATAAGTAAATAAAACCATCAACTTTCCATAATCATCTTCAATTCCAAAAGCCTGTGCAGGATTTCCATTGTGTTCATGAATTTTAGGCAATCCATTTTCAATGATAAATTCAGTTGAAAAAATAGGGTGATTGGAGGATAATTCTTTTAGTTCTCTATTTGGGAATACCTTTTTTATCGCTTTTCTGAAATAGGGAGATAACCCATAATTATCATCGGCATGGAGAAAGCCACCACTCAGTAAATACAATCTTAAATTTTGAGCAGCTTCATCTGAAAAGAAGATATTTCCATGCCCTGTTAAATGGATAAAAGGATAATTAAATAATTCTGGGTCTTCCGGTTTTACCTCTTTTATGTTTTCGTTAATGTTGGTCTCTGTAGTCAAATTTACGAACTTAACGAGGTTTGGTAAAGATGTAGGGTTGCTATACCAATCGCCACCGCCATCATATTTTAATAAAGCTATATCTTGAGCATTGATAGTTATAGAAAAAAACAGAAAACAAAAATAAATTATCAACTTCATAATGATCTCATTAGGTTTACTGTATGGCAGGCTACAATACCTGCCGTTTCAGTTCTTAGTCTTGCTTGAGACAAAGAAATGGGAATGAACTGATGTTTTATTGCTTTTTTAATTTCATCTATAGAAAAATCTCCTTCTGGACCTATTAAAATCAAGTTATCTCCATTTACTGTTTTAGATAATTTTTCCTTTGTGTCATCTTCACAATGTGCAATCATTTTCTTTGATTCTATATCCATTTTTATCAAATGGCTAAAAGATACCATTGGGTTTAATAGTGGTAACCTATATTTTAAAGATTGTTTCATGGCTGACTGAAGAACTTTTTCATAACGTTCTACTTTAATTCTTCGTCTTTCGCTATGATCACATAGTAAAGGTGTTATTTCATCAATTCCAATTTCAGTGGCTTTTTCTAAAAACCATTCAAATCTGTCATTGGCCTTAGTAGGGGCAATGGCAATATGAAGTCGAAAATCGGTTTTTTTTTCCTTAATAATCGTTTTCACTTCTACTTTACATTCTTTGGGGTGATTGCTTATCAATATGCCTTCAGCGCAAATTCCTAAACCATTAGTGACATATATATCGTCTCCTATTGTCTTTCTTAAAACTTTAGAAATATGTCTGCTTTCCATTTCACTTATGGAAAAAATAGTAGCTGATGAGTCAAAATTTGGTTCGTAAAAAAGTTGCATTTACAGAGGTGTTTCCAAGACTAGAATTTCTTCTATGAATTGGGATGAATAACTTTTTGATATGATGTAATACCAATTTTCAGAGATTAGATCGACTTTAAAAGTTTCGTTTGCTACACGTTTACTTGACAGGGCTGCATCTTGAAATCCCTGGGGAACGCTTCTCTTTTTGAACCATCCAGAGTCACCCCCTACATTTTTGCTCATGTCCATTGAATACATTTTCGCTAAAGTTGGAAAGCTAGAGGTGTCGATCATTTCAAGTATTTTATCTCTTTGTTTTTCAATATTTTCATACTCTAATTTACTGCCATCAAAGAAGATATAATTAAGTCTATAATGCTCTACATTCGCCTTTTTAAGAATAGTGAGTTTTTTCCTGCTAAGCTTAATGGATTGCCCAACTTTTAAATTGAATAGCTTACTGGCTAAGTTAGAGTTATGCTTTTCTTTATTAAATATAGACAGACTTCCTTCTGATTTATAGTCTGTGATTTCTTCCTCTGATAATCCAAAGTCGTCAAAAACAGTACGGTTGTATTGGAATAAATTGTTTTGAGCATTCAACTGAAATGTCACAAGAATTAAAAACAGGACTAGTATTTTCATAAGACTTAATATTTAAATGGTATACCTTGCTTTGGATGCCGACGATAAATCAGCGAATTCATTATTTTGATACTTTAAGTATCCTACAATTCCTATCATTGCTGCATTATCTGTGCAAAACTCAAATTTTGGGATAAAAACAGACCAATTTTCCGTGGTTTGTTTTTTAATTAGAGCTTCACGTATTCCTGAATTAGCAGAGACTCCTCCTCCAATAGCAACTTGATGTATTCCAGTCTCTTTAACAGCTTTCTCAAGTTTTGATAGAAGAATATCCACAACTCTAAATTGAAAAGAAGCACAAAGATCTTCAATATTGTTTTCTATAAAAGCAGGGTTTTCTTTCACTTGTTTTTGTAAAAAATAGAGCACAGAAGTCTTTAATCCACTAAAACTAAAATCTAAACCTTTCACCTTTGGTTTAGCAAATTTGAATGTAGATGGATCTCCATGTTTTGAAATTTTATCAATTTCTGGTCCAGCAGGGTAGGGAAGATTGAACATTTTTCCACATTTATCAAAGGCTTCACCAATCGCATCGTCTAGAGTTTCACCAAGGACTTCCATGTCGAAATAGCTTTTCACCTTTACAATTTGTGTATGTCCACCGCTAATAGTAACTCCTAAAAACGGAAATTCTGGAGGTCTTGCATGGGTATCTGCAATAAAATGAACAAGCAAATGTGCTTGCATATGGTTAACCTCTATCAAAGGAATATCCAATCCAAGACTTAAGGATTTTGCAAAAGAGCTTCCTACCAAAAGTGATCCCATTAAACCCGGGCCCCTCGTAAAAGCGATTGCAGACAGCATTTCTTTTGTTATTCCTGCAACTTTTAAAGCCTGGTCGACTACTGGAACAATGTGCTGCTGGTGTGCACGAGAAGCTAGCTCCGGAACTACACCTCCATATTTCTTATGAACATCTTGTGTAGCCACAATATTGCTAAGAACTTTATTGTCACAGAAAACAGCCGCCGATGTATCGTCACAAGATGATTCTATGCCTAATATGTATGTTTTTTTTAAATCTGGCATTATTCAGTTCCAATTATCGATTTCGTCTAGCAAATCTAAATAAATTTGTGGCTTTATAAAGGGCATTTAGGATTAGTATTTGATATATATTTGATGAAAAATAAAGATTTAAAAGTGTTTAAAACGATTTGGAATTTTGTAAAAAAATTATTTACAGCAATTATTCTTTTGCTGTTACTTTTAGTTTTAATTTTTTTAATTCCACAAATACAGTCCTATTACGCTACAAAATTAACCACCTCTTTTAATGAGTCTTACAACACTGATCTTTCCATTAAGTCTTTAAAGATCAATTATAAAGGAAACCTCGTATTAAATGACCTATTGTTGAGGGACGACTATGATGATACTATTATTTATGCCAAGACTTTATCCACATCATTAATAAATATCACTGGGTTTTCTAACAGTAATATTCATTTTTCAAACACTGAATTTGATCATCTCAAATTTAAATTAAAACAATATAAAAATGAAGAGGATCATGAATTTTCTAAATTTCTAGAAAAACTAAGTGATAGTGCATCTTCTTCAAATCAACCTTTTCAGCTCAAAATTAATAGGGTTCTCGCCTATGATGGAGAATTTGTCATCGAAAATGAAAATTTAAGTAACAGCCCTACTTTTTCTATTCAAAAATTAGACTTTAATCTCTCCAATTTCCGACTCTATGGATCTAAATTCAATCTCAATTTGAGGCGTATGTCTGGCATTTTAATACAAGGAATTGTCGTTGAAGATTTTAGTACTGTTTTTGAATATACCCCTAGTCAAATGGACTTTCAGAATTTAAGCTTAGATACTCCATATTCACATATAGAAGGGGAGCTTCGGTTTGATTATAAAAGAGAGGATTTAAATGATTTTTTTGATGAAGTAAATTTAAAGGCAGCTTTCAATAATTCAACTCTATCAAGTACAGATCTAAGACGGTTTTATGATGGCTTTGGCTATGGACATCAAATTTCTTTTAAAGGGAATGCAAATGGACAACTCAATAATCTCAATCTAGAATCTTTAAGACTAGAGGGGCTATCACAGACAATTTTTTTTGGCAATCTTAAGTTGGTTAATTCTTTTGGTGATGCTCCTTTCGCATTAGATGCTTCTTCCGTTGATTTGACAACAACTTATTTGGATTTGATAGAATTATTGCCCAAAGATTTAAAGCCAAACCTACCAGACTATTTGAAGACACTAGGTAAAACCCAAATGTTAGGTATAATAGATTTATCAAAAAATAAATTAAACACTATTCTAAAAGTAGATACAGAGATAGGGAGGGCCTCAATAAATCTAAATTTTGATGGTTATCAAAATCCGAACACAGTAAAGTATAAAGGTTTTGTTGATGTATTAGATTTTGATTTAGCTGCTTTCTTTGATACAAACTCGTTGGGTAGAACCTCTTTTAATCTAAATGTAAACGGATCTGGATTTACAAAAGAGTCCCTTAATACACTTGCTTTAGGAAAGATTAATTCTATAGTTGTTAATGGATATAATTACAAAAATATCAAGCTGAAGGGAAACTTAAAAGCACCCTATTTCAATGGAAATCTACACAGTCTAGATCCAAATTTTCAATTCGTATTTGAAGGTTTATTAGATGCGTCAGGTGAAGAAAATTTATTTGATTTTAATGCAGATATTAATCATGCGGATCTTTATGCTTTAAATATTGTAAAAAGAGATCCAATTGCTGATTTTAAAGGTAAGCTCAATATAAATCTAAAAGGTAATTCTTTAGATGAGCTTAAAGGTCAACTCCTATTTAATTCTTTTGAATATAAGAATCAATTAGATAGTTTTAAATTCGAAGAACTTACGGTTGTATCCTCATTTCAACAAAGTCAACAAACAATAACCATAGATAGTCCAGATGTTATCAGTGGAAATTTAGTCGGCAATTTTAAATTAACAAAGTTGCCCAAACTGTTTTCTGAAGCTATTGAAAATCTGTATTTCAAAAGCGAAAAAGATACATCCAGAAATTATCAATATGTTAATTTTGACATTGATATTTATAATAAAATTGTTGAAGTTTTTTTTCCGGATATTCAAGTGTCTGCAAATACCTTTATAAAAGGCTCAATTGATACTAGTGAAAACGGTTTTTCTCTAAATTTTAGGTCTCCTTTAATAGGGGTATATGACACTACTTTTGAAAACATAAACATTCAAATCGACACTAACAATCCTTTGTATAACTCTTATGTTGAGATTGAAAACATAGGGACTTCGTATTATAATATCAGCGATTTCAACATGATTAATGTAAATTTGAAAGACACATTATTTGTGAGGACAGAGTTTAAAGGAGGTCAATTTAAAAAGGATAATTATAACCTTAGTATCTACCAAACTTTGGATAGTGATAATAAGTCAACCTTCGGTTTTAAGCGGTCTAGTATAGTTTTTAATGATAACCTTTGGCTTGTTAATAAGAAATCTAACACAAAAAATAAAGTTGAAATAGAAAGGGGATTTAAAAATTTCACAATCGACTCTATTTCAGTATCAAGTGGAGAACAGGCGATGCTTTTAAATGGGATTTTAAAAGACTCTACCTTCAAGAATCTAAATCTTAAATTTGAAGATGTTGAATTGGCAGATATCATTCCAAAACAGGACCGTATAACTTTTGAAGGAAGGGTAGATGGCAGTTTAGACATCTATCAAAAAGATAATATTTACAGTCCAAACTTAGATCTTACGGTTGATGAATTTAAATTTAACTCTATTCCTTATGGACGATTTTTGCTGAAGGCGAATGGAAATAAAGACTTGAGTTCTTTTGATATCATTTCCAAACTTCAACTTCAAGATGAGCTCCTATTCAATGCAGAAGGTTCGATTTTTACGATGGAAAACAATCAATATTTTGATGTAAACTTAAATTTCAATAAATTTGATTTACAGTCTTTTGATGTTTTCGGAAAAGAAGTAGTTTCTGACATAAGAGGTCTTGTAGCAGGAAAAATAGAGGTTAGTGGTAAAATTCAGAATCCTTTTTTCAATGGAGAGTTAAGATTAAGTAAAGCTGGGATGAAAGTTCCATATTTAAATGTGGATTTTGATTTTGATGATAATTCAAAAATCCGATTTGATGATAAAAAGTTTATCATCGATGATATTATGCTTACAGATGTAAAACACAAAACTAAGGGTGTCTTAAGTGGTAACATTACCAATCGTAAATTTAAAAATTGGAATCTCGATTTAAATATTTCCTCAGATAATTTGGTTGTTCTGGACACCGATTTCAAAGAAGGTAATTTATATTACGGAACTGCATTTATAGATGGTAATGCATCTATTAGTGGTCCTTTGGACGAAATAGAAATAAGTGTACAGGCAAAAACACAAAAAAATACGGTGTTTAAAATACCTCTGGATGATTCAGAATCTTTGGGAGACAATTCTTTCATTTACTTTTTGAATTTAGAAGACAAACTCTCCAAAGAAGCTGGCCAAAAAATACAATTGAAAGAGGTTAAAGGCCTAAGTCTTAATTTCGATTTGGACATAACCAGAGATGCTGAAGTTGAAATTGTAGTTGATCCTGCTAATGGAAGTAGTTTAAAAGGAAGAGGAGCAGGTACCTTGCTTATTGAGATCAATACTAATGGAAAGTTCAAGATGTATGGTGATTTTGTGGCTTATGAGGGAGAATATAATTTTAAATACTCAGGATTAGTTCAAAAACGATTTGAGGTTGTTCCTGGCTCTAACTTAACTTGGAACGGAGATCCTGTTCGCGCAAATCTAGATGTTCAGGCAAAATATATAACGGAAGCAAATCCTGCAATTCTACTTGAAAATCCAACAGTGAATCGTGAAATTCCTGTGGAAGTTATCATCAATCTTGGAGGTCAAATTGTTCAACCAAATATTGAGTTTAGCTTAAATTACCCCAATTTATCTTCTGTTGTTAAAAGCGAGCTGGAATATCGAATGCAAGGCAGAGAAAACACTGAATTACAAGCTTTGTCTTTAGTTACTCAGGGCACTTTTTATAGTCAGGCCGGACTTGGGCAAAATGCCATTACAGGAAACCTTATTGAGCGAGCTTCAGGAATTGTGGATGATATTATCTCTGAAGAGGACAACAAATTTAAACTAGGCCTTAATTATCAGCAAAACGACAGAAGTCTTACCCAAAATAATTTGGCAGATAGAGTAGGACTTTCCTTGAGGACTAAAATTTCAGACAGAGTTTTAATCAGTGGAAGATTTGGTGTTCCTGTGGGAGGAGTTTCAGAATCTGTAGTTTTTGGAGATGCTGAAATCAATTTTTTGTTGAACGAAACGGGTAGTTTACGTGCCAATGTTTTTAATCGAGAAAGCGATATTCAATTTATAGGGGAGGAGCTTGGGTATACCCAAGGTATCGAGCTTAGTTATACTGTAGATTTCGATAGTTTTAAGGAATTGATTAACAAGATTTTGGATGAAGATTACGAGAAAATGAAAAAAAGTAAAACCCTTAATAAGGATAGCCAAGCTATCGAGTTACCTTCTTACATTAAATTTCCTTCAAGGAGAACTTCTAATTGATTATTCGTTTCCAGTTCGCAATCAATATCCCTGTAGACAACAGGCATATACTTGAGGCGATTGCAAATAATAAAAAATCTTTGTAGATGAGATACCCCGTTGCGAAAAGAGCAGCATAAACTCCACAAACTCCACATGCAAATCCAATAAATTTGTATTTAAAGTTTTTATATTTATTAGAACCCTCAAAAATTCTTTCTTCAAAAGCCTTTATAGTTCCCTTGTCAGTTGGTTTAGTAAGTAGACTTACTAATACCCAAACAATAGTAGTTACTACAACTCCAAATATAAGCTCAACGTAAGATTCTATGTCCCAAAGAGCATAAGATTTACCAATAAAGAAAACAGCAGCAATTATAAACGAGGATAGCATTGCTGCAATTTCACTATACGGGTTTATTCTGTTCCAAAACCATCTTAAAATAAAAAGTAAACCAGTGCCAGCTCCAATTTGTAATAGCAGATCAAAAGCTTCTTTTGCTTCTTCCAAAACAAGAGCTAATAATGCGGAGCAAATCATCAAGACCAAAGTGGAGAGTCGTCCTACTAAGACTTTATTAAATTCTGAAGCATCGGGTTTTAAAAATCTTACGTAAAAGTCGTTTACAACATAGCTACTTCCCCAGTTTAGATGAGTTGAAATTGTACTCATGAATGCGGCGATTAAAGAAGTGACTACCAGTCCCAACAGGCCCGATGGCAAATACGATAACATTGCTGCGTAAGCCAAATCATTTTTGATATAACTCTCATCGAGATTTGGAAACGCAGCGGCCAAACTTGAAAGGTCTGGAAAAATAACAAGAGAAGCTAGGCCAATTATAATCCATGGCCAAGGTCTTACAGCGTAGTTAAGTACCGTAAAAAGCAAAGTCGCCAAAGTGGCATGCTTTGTATTCTTAGCTGCCAACATCCTTTGTACGATATAGCCACCGCCACCAGGTTCTGCGCCTGGGTACCAGACACTCCACCATTGTACAGCGAGAGGAACAATAAGAATTGGGATATAAACTTCTGGATTAGAGAAATCTGGAAACAAAGAAGTTTTGCTTTGAACTTCGGGAATTGAAAGTAATTGGTCAATCCCCCCGATTTCTGGCATCTGAACAATATATATAGTGGCCCAAATGCTTCCAGTAATAGCTATCGCAAATTGAACAAAATCTGTAAGAATAACCCCTTTAAGACCACCAAGCATAGAGTAGAGGACAGTTATGGAACAGGATACCACCAAGGATTCAACAGCAGAAAAGTCGAACATAACATGTCCAATTTTTATCGCTGCTAAACAGACAGTAGCCATGATGACAATATTGAAGAAGACGCCTAAATAAATAGCTCTAAACCCTCTTAAGAATGCAGCACTTTTTCCACTATATCTAAGCTCATAAAACTCTAGATCGGTAGTGATTTCACTTTTTCGCCAAAGTTTTGAATAAAAAAATACAGTTAGCATACCTGTTAATAGAAAACTCCACCAAACCCAATTGCCATAAACTCCGTCATTTCTAACAATACCGGCTACTAACCCAGGAGTGTCTGCAGCAAAGGTTGTCGCTACCATCGAAATACCTAACAACCACCACGACATATTTCTACCAGAAAGGAAAAAGTTTTTAGCACTCTTTCCACTTCTTTTGGAAACATAGATACCAATCCCTAAGCTCATAGCAAAAAAAGCAATAATAATACTCCAGTCTACAATGCTTAGTAACATAGTTTTATTTGTTATACGCGATAAAACTTATTTCCACATTAGCATTTTTAGGTAATTTGGCAACTTGAATAGTCTCTCTTGCTGGAGCTGTATCTTCATTAAAATAGCTACCGTATATGTGATTAATTTTTGAAAAATCATCCATATTGGATATGAAAATGGAAGCTTTTATAACATGATTGAAATCCATTTTTGCTGCTTTCAAAATAGCTTCAAGACTTTTCATAACACGGTGTGTTTCTATTTCAATAGAATCAAACTGAGTTTCTCCTGTCTCTGGATCAATTGCAATCTGTCCAGATGTATATAAGAATCCGTTGATGCGAATAGCTTGATTATAAGGTCCAATTGGAGCTGCTGCGTGTTTTGTTTTAATAATTTCTTTCATAATTGATTATTGTAAAGTTCTATCTTGTTCTCTGTTTCTATCGTATTTCACATCTTGTAAAATGTTTGATTTAATACCTATAAAGAAAAACCAGGATTTAGCGGGACCAAATGGAGTCCAATTAAAACTCATCTGCCAGCTCTTTAAATCCTTTGCAAATCTTAATTGAGTAAAAGAGAATCCCTTATTCTTCAAATCATAACCAGAGGACACACCAACATTCCAAGTAGGAGATAATTCTACGTCACCAGAAAACATAATCGAGTGGGAGCTTATCTCATTTTCCCTCGCCACATTAGAGTAGGTCATGGTATATGATAAATTCAAATTCCAAGGTATAGAATAGTTATAGAATTCATTTTCATCACTCACAGGTTCTTTATCAGGATTGGGACGATTCATCATTTCACTAGTTCCAAAAAGATTATCGGGTCTTCCTCCGTTAAGATAGCTTTCAGATTCAAAATTTTCTTCCTCCTCTTCTTCCTCTTCATCTCCTTCTTTTTTCTGAAAATCTTTGTTCGATAAAGAATAACTAAAACTGGCGTTACCCCTGGTTAATCTGAATAAACTTCCTCCGTTATTAATATTGAGTTTATCTATCCTTCTATTATTGCTATTCAAAGCATACATATCTAGAGTACCCAAAAAGTTGATGGCTAGTTTATCTTGTACAATCGGTAAGGTTCCTCTTAAGGAGAGTGGGCTTAAATTGAGAGAGTCCGTAGCAAAATTATAGTTGGTGCTTACCCCAAAATTACTGAGGAGCATCACTTTTTTAAACCGTTCATCACCGGTGAGAGTAGAGTCTCTTTTACGAACTTTCGCCTCCAAATCATTGGTAACATTGAAAGACATGCTACTGGAAAAGCGATTTCCTGGAGCTCCGTTTAGGGTGCCTTCAAACCTAGAATATTCAACTATTTCATCTTCAAGGCCAGCAATTCCTGTTCTCACATACTCATCATAATACTGGTTGAAAGCTGGGCTTATGTTATAGGAAATGGAAGGTCTAATAACATGCCTTATAGCTTTAAATTTTTTATTATCTCCAAAATCAAACATTCCATATGCAGTTGTTCCTACAGATGTTGAAAAGTCGTAAGTCCTATAGGAGTCAAATCCGTTGATTGTATCTCTATCTACTTGGAGAAGCTGCTCGTCATAGCGCTGTTCATAAGTTTTAAGGGTCCATACCTCATTGTAATTTGCACTTGTACTCACGCTAAAATTATCAAATATTTTAAAGTTAGTAGAAATAGGAATTGTATGTCTTGCCCCAATATCCGCCCCCTCAAACATCTCAGGCTTGAAGAAAAGCGAGTCTGTAGTCGTTATTCTGTTTTCTGCTCTTACGTTATACTGAAGATTTATATTTTGAATAGCTCCCTTTTTGGTTCCATTATTAGGTTCAAAAGGAAAAATTCTACCTACACTAAATTGGAGGGTAGGTAAAGTCAAGTTGATAACTTCAGTATTGGTATTTTGGCTGTGGGTTGCTGAAATGTTCAAATTCATACCTAGTTCTCCCTCAAATGATTTTGAATAAGATACTGAAGAATTCAATGAGTTGTTCAAACGGTTACCAGCATTATTTTGATTTGCAGATTGTTGAAAGAAATCACTCGAGCCTAAATTTACAGAAGCAGAAAATCTCGAAGATGGATTCGATTTTTGATCTTGGGTGTGGCTCCACCTTATATTAAAAACAGTGGTTTCGCTAAAATTTGGAAAACCACGTTCTTCCAAAAGCAATTTTTCATATTTAAGGGCCACATTTCCACTGTATTGATAACGGACATTATAACTGCTTTCTAGCCTTAAACCGTAACTCCCATTGGTAAAGTAGTCTCCTTGCACAGCTAAATCTGCATTATCACTTATTGCAAAATAATAGCCTCCATTTTGAAGAAAGAATCCTCGATTTCTGTTTTCTCCGTACGAGGGTATAATAAATCCAGAGGACTGTTTGTCTGTTAAAGGAAAATATCCAAAAGGAAGCCCTAGAGGAGTTGGGACATCGGCGATATACATGTTTACAAATCCAGTAACGATTTTGCTATTGGGCACAAATTTTATTTTTCTCGCGAAGAAGTAATAATCCGCATCATCAACATCTTCTGCAGTTGTAAATTTAGCATTGGCCAGATAATAAATGGAATCGTTCTGTCTTTTTGAAATTTCACCTTTTACTTTAAAGCCTCCTTGTTCAGTCCTAGAATTGAAGACCAAAGCCTTTTGCGTCTTGAAATTAAAGATTAAACTATCGGGTTCTACCAGATTATCACCCTGTTTAAAGCTTGGCATTTGAGTGTATGCTCCAGTGGAATCTACGATACCGGCGGCAAAAACTTCTTGACTTTTATTGTCAAGTATAATTCTACCAGCATTTATAATCATATCACCATAAATAACTTCAGCTTCATTATATAAGTACATCTTATTTTCCTTCCTAGACAATCTTTTATAATCTTTCGCAAAAGCATCTACGACATCAGTGAGTGTTTCCCTTTTCTTATTGCCTGTAGTTTGTGAGATAGTATCTCCAATAGTGAACCTGATAGTTTGGGTTAAGGAGTCTACCCGATTTTTAATAAGATAGCCCAAATCGGAGACCTTTGAATTTTGTTCCTGTCCATACAAGCTAAAATTGGTAAAAAGTCCTAACAAAAAAAGTATATGAAGTAAGTTTGTGCGCAATGCTTTTGTACTATTTTTGTAGATGTGGACTATATTTTAAAATTTCAAAATTACATTTTATTTTTATGCTACCTATAAAACTTTTGAATAACATCCTCTATAATCAAATCTATGTTTAGTACTAACTACAGTCTTCAATTAATATTGTTTTGCTTTTTTCTGGCAACGATTCCTACGGACTCTATTTCTCAGTCCAAAAATAAGGAGTTTATCGTCATACTTGATGCTGGTCACGGAGGTGAAGATGCTGGAAATACAGGGAATAATTATTCAGAAAAAGAAATAGCCTTAAGCATCGCACTAAAAATCGGTAGACAATTGGAGAAATATGACGACTTAAAGGTTATATACACTAGAAAAAGTGATGTTTTTATACCGCTGGATAAAAGGGCAGAAATCGCTAATAAAGCTTCTGCAGACCTTTTTGTTTCGATCCATTGTAATGGAGTAAATAATAGTTCTCCATCTGGAACTGAGACTTTTATTTTGGGTCTTCACAGAAACAAGGATAACCTAGATATTGCTATGAAAGAAAATTCAGTTATCAAATTTGAAGATAACTATGAAGTTAAATATGATGGCTTTAATCCAGATTCCCCAGAATCTTATATTGGTTTTACTATTATGCAAGAGGAATTTTTAGACCAAAGTGCCTTGCTTGCAGATTTTGTCCAAAAACAATTTCAAAGCACGTTGAAAATGAAGAATAGGGGAGTAAAACAGGCTGGTTTTCTTGTCTTAAGAGAGACCTACATGCCAAGCGTACTTATTGAAACTGGTTTTTTGACCAATGATACAGAAGGAGCTTTTTTGAATTCAAATAGTGGTCAAGATCAATTGGCCGATGCTATTGTCGATGGCATTAATAATTATAAAAACATCATCAATATTACGGCATTAGAATCAGAACTAAAAGAATACAAAGTAAGTTCTAGCGATGTTATTGAGGATTTTGAAGCCATTACCTTTAAAATTCAATTAGCTGCAAGTTCGAGAAAAATAGATCCAAAATCAGAGAATTTTAAAAGATTAAACCCAATAAGTAGAAATCAGGAAGATGATCTTTTCAAATATTATTTTGGTGAAACTAGCAATTATATGAGTGCTCAAACTCTTAAAGATAAAGCTAAAGCTGAAGGCTATGCTTCGGCATTTGTTGTTGCTTTTGATTCTGTTGGAAATAAAATATCTATAAAAGAAGCTTTGAATACTAGAGTTAACCGCTAGTTTTTACTCAAAGTTTAACTACATTTGACTTAAATTTAAAGGCCTTGAAAAAAGAATTAAAAGTTGGTGTTTTAGCCATAGTTGCCATCGGACTTCTCATTTTTGGTTATAATTTCCTAAAAGGGAATAATGTATTTAATTCATCACGAGTTTTTTATGCTGTTTATGATAATGTTGAGGGTCTCAGTCCTTCAGCGCCTGTTTCTATAAATGGTTATCAAGTGGGCACCGTCACAGATATTCAATTTATTAAAACTGGTCAATTGTTGGTGACAATGAATATTAATAGTGACTTTAATTTTTCAGAAGCTAGTATAGCTCAGATATACGGTGGAGGTTTGATAGGTGGAAAGTCCATGCAGATAGAACTTGATAACACATCCACAGAAGCAGCAAAATCTGGAGACACTCTTCAATCTTCCGTGGAAGAAGGCCTAATTGAGCTGGTAAATGAAAAGCTTACACCTTTAAAAGATAAGATCTCTAATGCTGTGGTTGAGGTAGATACTTTATTGTCTTCCATCAATTATGTTTTTGATGTAAACACTAGAAATAATTTAAGAAATTCAATCAAGAATTTAAATGAGACCTTAACTTCTTTAAATCATTCTGCTGTAAAAATTGAAGGGGTCTTAAATTCGAATACCGATAACATCAATTCAACTATTGAAAACTTTAGATATACATCAGATAATCTCTCAAAAATGTCTGATACCCTTTCTAAAATTGAATTCAATAGACTTGTTCAAAATGCCAATGAAACAATGTTAAACCTGAAAGAAATTTCAAACGGATTAAAAGATGGCAATGGAAGTTTGGGTAAATTTATTAATGATGATAAAATGTATATCAATTTAGAAAATGCGACTAGAGAATTAGAAGAATTGTTAGGTGATATAAAATTAAACCCTAAGCGTTATGTTCATTTTTCTATTTTTGGTAAGAATGATGTTAAATATAAAAATCTTGAAAATTAAATTATGATAGAATATATCCCACAAATTTTATTTGTTATTATCTTGATAGTAGCGTTTTCATTTTTTGCTAAAAATGTCTATTCGTTAAACCGAAATATTAATTTAGGCAGAGACGTCGACAAAAAGGATAACAAAGATCTCCGACTGAAGAAGATGATAAAAATCGCTCTTGGCCAATCAAAAATGGTCGTAAAACCTATATCTGGAATACTTCACATTATTGTTTATGTCGGATTTATTGTCATTAATATTGAGGTCTTAGAAATCATGATTGATGGAATTGCTGGGACCCATCGAATCTTCGCTTTTTTAGGGCCTGTGTACAATGTACTTATTGCAAGTTTCGAAATTTTAGCCTTTCTGGTTTTGATAAGCGTCATTCTATTTTGGACACGAAGAAACCTAATGAATATAAAACGGTTTCTATCTAAAGAATTAACGGCTTGGTCTAAAAAAGATGCTAATTATATTTTGTATTTTGAGGTGGTTTTGATGGTTTTATTCTTAACGATGAACGCTACAGATTATCAATTACAAATGCTCGGTGCTGCACATTACACCAGTGAAGCTGGAATTTCGGGATCATTTCCTATCAGTCAATTTTTATTGCCAATATTTGATAGCATGAGTATTGGAACACTTGTTGTTATTGAAAGATCAGCATGGTGGCTTCATATCATTGGGATTTTAATTTTTCTAAATTACTTATATTACTCTAAACATCTTCATATATTGCTTGCCTTTCCAAATGTGTATTTTTCTAATTTAGAAAATTTAGGAAAATTTAAAAATTTGGAGACGGTCACAAGCGAAGTCAAATTAATGATGGACCCAGATGCTGATCCCTTTGCAGAGACAAGCGAAAGTGGAAGCGAAGAGGGTGTTCCTGAAAAATTTGGCGCCAGTGATGTTCAAGATTTAGATTGGTTTCAACTCCTAAGCGCTTACTCCTGCACAGAATGTGGTCGATGTACTGCAGAATGTCCTGCGAGCCAGACAGGTAAAAAGCTTTCTCCAAGAAAGATTATGATGGATACTAGAGATCGTCTAGAAGAAGTAGGAAAGCAATTGGATAAAGGGGAAGAAATTAATAATGATAAACAGTTACTAGATGGCTATATTTCCAGAGAAGAACTTTGGGCATGTACCACATGTAATGCTTGTGTAGATGCATGTCCTATAGGTATAGATCCTTTATCTATTATTATGGATATGAGGCAATATTTGGTGATGGAAGAGAGTGCCGCTCCAGTGGAATTAAACAATGCAATGACAAATATTGAAAATAATTCTGCTCCTTGGCCATACAATCAGCAAGATAGGTTGGATTGGGCAAAAGATTAAGTTTGATTTATGACAGATGAATTTAAACATAAAGATTCCAAAGGACAAAGCATCAGTCCTAGTTTACCAGATAATGTAAAAAACTATCTGATCGATATTGATGGGACTATTACAGATGATGTTCCCAATGAAGAACCAGAGCGAATGGCAACATGTAAGCCTTTTCCAGATGCCCTTGAAACCATAAATAAATGGTATGACAAAGGACATCAAATTTGCTTTTTTACATCGAGAACCCAAGAACATAAAGAAGTGACAGCAGATTGGTTATCCAAACATGGCTTTAAGTACCATAGCCTATTAATGTGTAAACCGCGGGGTGGAAATTACCATTGGATCGATAACCATATCGTAAAAGCTACACGTTATAAAGGTCGTTTTACCGATTTGGTAAACAAAAATGAAATTATACAAGTTTTTAAAGATTAAAATATATTTATATGAGTGAATCCTTAAAAGTGCCAACAATGGCCTCTTATCTTGCTGAAGGAAAGCAACCTGAAATTTTATTTTGGGTAGGTTGTGCAGGAAGTTTTGATGACAGAGCTAAGAAAATCACCAAAGCGTTTGTAAAAATCCTCAATAATACCAAGGTTGATTTTGCCGTTCTTGGAACGGAAGAGGGGTGTACTGGAGATCCTGCTAAAAGAGCTGGAAACGAGTTTTTATTTCAGATGCAAGCCATGACCAATATTGAGGTTCTGAATTCTTATGATGTACAAAAAATAGTTACTGCATGTCCTCACTGTTTCAACACTTTAAAAAATGAATACCCTGGTTTAGGGGGGAACTATGAGGTTATACATCACACTCAGTTTTTAAAACAATTATTGAATGAAGGTCGTTTAAAGGTTGAAGGAGGAAAGTTTAAAGGTAAACGTATAACCTACCATGATCCCTGTTATTTGGGCAGAGCTAATGGAGAATATGAAGCTCCTCGAGACCTTTTAAGAAAGCTTGAGGTAGAATTGATAGAGATGAAGTCTTGCAAATCTAAAGGTCTTTGTTGTGGAGCTGGGGGAGCACAGATGTTTAAAGATGCAGAAAAAGGAGATAAGGAAGTTAACGCTCTCAGAACAGAACAGGCGGTTGAGACGAAACCTGAGATTATTGCTGCTGGATGTCCTTTTTGTAACACAATGATGTCGGATGGAGTTAGAAATAAAGAAAAGCAAGACGAAATTGAAGTTTTGGACGTTGTGGAGATGATTGCAAATGCAGATGATTTATAAAAAGGTATGGTAGTAGATTTTAAAGAGTTACCAAGTTCTTCAAGGGTTTGGGTTTTTCAAACAAATAGAGGCTTTGGTGAAGATGAATTAAACGAAATAAAGCCTAAAATTAACGACTTTCTCGAACGGTGGACTGCTCATGGACAATCCTTACAAGCTGGCTACGAAATAAGGTATAACAGATTTATTGTTTTAGGCTTAGATGAGTCACAAGCTAGTGCAAGTGGATGCTCAATAGATGCTTCTGTTCATTTTATTCAAAGCCTTGAAAAAGAATATAGTGTTGATTTACTAGATAAGATGAATGTTAGCTTTAAAAACGGTGAGTTTGTTGCTTACAAACAACTTATCGATTTTAAAAAAATGGTGAAACAAAAAGCAGTATCACCAACGACTATTGTTTTTAACAATTTAGTGAACACAAAATTGGAATATGAAGAATTTTGGGAAGTGCCTATGATTGAAAGCTGGCATAGTCGTCTATTATAGATAATATATGAGTTCACAAATCAATTTCAAAGTCGTCATTATGATGGCTTTTTTTTCATCTTACGGTCTTTTCTCACAAAGCAGCTTATTTGCGGAGGATCTTGTTGCCCAGAGACATTGGGTGGATTCTGTATATTCTAATCTATCTCTTGAGGAAAAAATTGGTCAGCTATTCATGATTGACGTTTTCACCAATAAATCTGATACTGAGCTTGAAAGTCTCGAGAGCTTCATAAAATCTAATCATGTTGGGGGCGTTATATTTTCCAAAGGAAATCCTTATCGCCAAGCTCAACTCACCAATAAAATACAAACAGAAAATAAGATCCCCTTACTCATCGGTATGGATGCAGAATGGGGCTTGGCTATGAGGCTAGATTCTACTTATGCTTTCCCTTGGAATATGACCCTTGGAGCTATACAAGACACCTCTATAGTGAAAAAAGTAGGACAGCAAATAGGAAAGCATAGCAAAAGACTCGGTGTTCATATCAATTTTGCTCCGGTGGCAGATATAAATACAAATCCTAACAATCCAATTATTGGTAACCGCTCTTTCGGTGAAACCAAAGACATTGTCATTTCCCATTCGCTTGCCTTGATGAAGGGGATGCATGAGGCAGGAATATTGTCAAGTGCAAAACATTTTCCCGGCCATGGTGATACAGAGCAAGACTCACATAAAACACTGCCGAGTATAAATTTCTCTGAAAATCGAATTAGAGATATCGAATTAAAGCCCTTTCAAGCATTGATAGATGAAGGAGTAAGTAGTGTCATGGTAGCACATCTAAACATACCAAGTCTTGAGAGCCAAAAGAATCTTCCTTCATCCTTATCTTATAAAATTGTTTCAGACTTATTGAAAGGAGAGCTTGGTTTCAATGGACTTGTAATTACAGATGCCTTAAACATGAAAGGGGTAAGTGATAGTAGTTCTACTCCTGGGGAAGTAGATTTAGAAGCCTTTAGAGCAGGAAGTGATATTTTATTGATTTCAAAAGATGTTCCCAAGGCTATTAGCATCATGAAAAAGGCAGTCTTAAAAGGAGACATAACAAAAAAGAGGCTTGCCGCTTCGGTTAAAAAGATATTATATGCCAAATATAAAGTGGGTCTACATTCATTTAAGCCTATAGAAACCGATCAGTTAACAGCAGAATTGAATTCAGAAGAGAATGATGCTCTTTATCAGGAAGCCATGCAAAGCGCAACGACAGTCATAAAAAATGATCTTGGCATACTTCCAATCAATGATATAGATCAACAAACCTTTGCTTATGTAGCTTTGGGAGATGCCTCTGGAGATGCGTTTTTTGAAACGATAAATCAATATGCTAAAGTTGATAAAGTTGAAGTTGAAAAAGCCAAATCAGACTTGAATCAATTCACAAATTACGATCAAATAATTATTGGATTTCATAAGTCTGATGCTAGTCCTTGGGCAGATTATAAATTTTCTTCTTTTGAAATTGAGTTGATAAAGTCTATTTCTCAAGACCATAAAACAATTTTAGTCAACTTTACAAGACCTTATAGCTTGTTGCAATTGAACAATTTTATCAATATTGATGCAATTGTTCAGGCTTATCAAAACAGTGTAATCGCTCAGCAGGTAGTAGGTCAGCAATTATTTGGAGCGATTGATTTCAAAGGCAAGCTGCCTGTTAGTATAACTTCAGCATTTCCCGTAGGAACGGGTTACAAATTGAAGTCAAACGGCAGACTTGGTTATGACTATCCCCAAAATCAAGAATTTAATTCTAAATTGGTTTCAAAAATTGATTCTGTAGCAGCCTACACTTTGGAACAGGAAATGACACCTGGCATGCAAATTTTAATTGCACGTAAAGGAAAGGTGATCTATCATAAAAATTTTGGTTATCACACCTACGAAAAAAAAATAAAGGTTCAAAAAGAGGATGTCTATGATCTAGCTTCACTTACAAAGATATTAGCCACTTTACCAATTTTGATGACTTTAGAAGAAAGCAATAAGATCGACTTAAAGTCTAAGTTATATGAACTTTTACCAGAGCTTACTGCATCCAATAAAGCTAACATGAGCGTTTTGGAAGTACTATCTCACTATGCAAAACTTCAAGCTTGGATTCCTTTCTATAAAGAAACCCTAGAGGATAAGTCAAAGTACTATGCTACAGAATTTTCAAAAAAATTCAGCGTAAAAGTTGCCCAAAATATGTATTTGAGAACGGATTATCAAGATTCTATCTATGCAAGAATTATTAAAAGTGATTTAAGAGATTCATTGGAGTACAAGTATTCTGATCTTCCTTATTATTTTTTGAAGAAATACATTGAAGAACAGTCAGATTCTTCATTAGATAAAATAGCTGAAAGCTATTTCTATAAACCTATGCGGTTATCTCATTTAAAATTTTATCCATTAAATTATTTTGAAAAAAGTAAAATTGTTCCTACTGAATTTGATACGGAGTGGAGAAATGAGCTAATCCACGGTAGAGTTCATGATCAAGGTGCAGCCATGCTTGGAGGGGTAGGAGGACATGCGGGCTTATTTGGAAACGCCACCGATGTCGCAAAGTTTATGCAACTTTATCTTAACGAAGGAAGTTACGGTGGTAAGCGTTTTTTTAATGCTGAAACTATGAACAAATTCAATACTTGTTATTATTGTGATGAGGATGTGAGAAGAGGTGTAGGTTTTGATAAACCACAATTGGATGAAATTGGTCCAACTTGTGGATGCTTGTCTATGTCAAGTTTTGGTCATTCTGGATTTACAGGCACTTATGCTTGGGCAGATCCTGAGGAAGAAATTATTTATGTTTTTTTATCCAATAGAGTTCATCCCGTTTCGTCCAATACTAAACTTATAGATGAAGACATTCGAACCAAAATACAGGGCATTATTTATGAAAGCCTATCCAAATTAAATTGATATTAGTTTAAGAGTAAATTCAAATTGTAACTTCTACTTTTGAAGTCATAAAATATATAGATGAAAATAGCTATAGTATGTTATCCTACCTTTGGGGGTAGTGGAGTAGTTGCTACCGAATTAGGTATTTCTTTATCCAAACGAGGCCACGAAATCCATTTTGTAACTTATAAACAGCCGGTGAGACTTGAATATTTGAGTAACAATATCCGTTATCATGAGGTTCTAGTTCCCGAATATCCTCTGTTTCATTATCAGCCTTACGAATTGGCTTTATCCAGTAAGCTCGTCACAGTTGTAAAAAATCATAAAATTGATGTTCTGCATGTGCATTATGCGATTCCTCATGCTTATGCCGGATTTATGGCACAGCAAATGCTTGCAGAAGACGGTATAAGTCTCCCTATGATGACGACTTTACACGGCACAGATATAACATTAGTGGGAAGTCATTCCTTTTATAAACCTGCTGTTAACTTCAGTATCAATAGAAGTGATGTCGTCACTTCAGTGTCCGAAAGTTTGAAAAAAGACACACTTGCTATTTTTGATATTAAAAAAGATATTAAAGTGGTTCCAAACTTTATAGATATATCAAATCTCAGCCAAAGTTTTGAAGATTGCCAGAGAGATTTATTTGCTGATGAAGATGAGAAAGTAATTACTCACGTCAGTAATCTTCGGCAAGTTAAACGCATCGATCACGTCATTCAAATATTTCATAAAATTCAATCTAAAATTAAATCAAAACTTATTATTATAGGTGACGGTCCAGAACGGGAAATGGCTTCGAATTTAGCTAGTGAACTAGGCATTAGAGATAGAGTAATGTTTCTTGGAAAAAGCAATGAAGTTGAAAAAATACTATGCTATTCAGATTTATTTTTATTGCCTTCAGAGAAAGAAAGTTTCGGTCTTGCGGCACTTGAGGCTATGGCTCATGGGGTTCCCGTTATTTCTTCTAATGCAGGTGGACTTTCTGAGGTAAATATCGATGGAGTTTCTGGCTATTTAAGCAAGGTTGGTGATGTTGAAAATATGGCCTTAAACGGTATTAAAATACTTTCTAACGAAAACACTTTAGAGCAATTTAAAAAAGGAGCTAGATCAACTGCTCAAAAGTTTGATGTAAAAGAAATTGTTAGCCAATATGAAGATCTGTACAAGCAAATGATTTAATCTCTTGTATCACGAATATCCAGTGTCTCGGATCTGAATTTATTTTTTCCAAAATCCAAAGTTCGTATAGGGAACGGTATGTTGATATTTTGTTCGTTATAAGTTTTTCTAATTGTTAAAATAGCAGCATGCTTTGCCTTATAAACATCTGATTGATTTGTAACATCAGTCCAGAGTCTTATCATATAATTGATAGAGCTGCTGCTGAATTCAGCATAGAAGAATTCAATATTTTCTCCTGGGCGCTGTTCGAATTCCGCTTTAATAGCGTTTTCTGTAATTTCTTGTACTTTTGATAAATCACTTTCATAGCCTATTCCACAGCTTAAAATAACTCTGCCTCGCGGAGTGCGACTGAAATTTTTAAAGGGAGAATCTACAATTTTAGAATTGGATATCAGTACCAAATTATAATCTACAGATTGAATAATGGCGCTTCTAAGATTAATATCGATCACAAAGCCACAATACTCATTCGTTTCTATCCAATCACCAATTTAGGTATAAAACTAATAATAGTACCTGCAAAGGTGTTATGTAAGGTGCCTTGCAATACAAAACCTACGGCTAAACTAGGCACGCCTGCAGTACCTAGTATTGAGGTAAGAACAGTAGTGAGATTCAGAATTCCAAGTGGCAAAAAATATTTTTACAAAAACAGTCCTTATAGACCCCTGTGCGTTGCTTTTTTTAAATATTTTATCTACTAATCTACTGGAATACTTCGCTAAAATAATGAATAGGATTAAAACGAAAATAGCCAGTATAAAATTGGGTAGATTCATTACGAATAAATCTACCCAATCATAAACTTCAGTTGTAAATTTAGACTATGCTTTTTCTGTATGTTGTATAACTTTTAAATCTTGAATGAAGTCTTGATTTAGGTGAGCTGGTTTTTATCTGTTATCATCATCTAGGCATCTAGTATCCTACTTGTTGTTTCAAGTTTTAAAGGTAAGTTCCTACCAAATCAATAATAGTATCATTTTAATTTGTAAAATCAGACATATTTTCCATTTAGCTTATAATCAAACCATGATCTTCAAGTAATGCGTTTACCATCTAATGATTTTGAATGCTTGGAAGAGCGTTCTTCAAATTCGATAAATCCAGATCACCTGTAAAATTGCTTTTGTGTTAAAATTAAAGTGTCAATATATACTTTTAGATTTCATCTATCATCAATTTGATTTCATCCTATACCACTTTAAATTCATCATTAAGATCAAAAGAATTCTATGAAATTCGGGACTAGTTTATTTTTTTAAGCTGAGTTATGACCTGATCAGTTACCAATAACGTCTAATTTAGTTTGTCGTGTATTTGCTTTATTTAAGCATTTCTCTTTTCGCCTAATTTCATACTCCAAGCATCTAGCATCCAACTTGTTTTTTCTAATTCTCTAATGTAAGCACCTATTAAATCTACAGTCCCTTCATCTCCATTGGCATCTGCAACCTCTGTGGTTTTTCTCATTTGCTTAATAATGGTTCCATGGTCATCAAGAAGATTGGTCACCATTTCTTTGTCTGTTACATCAGAAGACGACTCTTTGATATTCGATAGCTTAAGATAAGTAGTCAAATTACTTTCTGGTTGAAATCTCAACGTTAATATGCGTTCAGCGATTTCATCTATTTTTAATTTAGCATCGTCGTACATTTCTTCAAACTGTTCGTGTAAATCAAAGAAATTTTGACCTACTATATTCCAATGGTAGTTTCTCAATTTTTGATAGTATAATTGATAATCAGATAAAAGAATATTCAATTCTCCTACAGTCTCTTTAGTTTTAGATTTATCTAAATTTAAGTAATTCATAATTTATTTAATTTTTATTTGATTTAATTTTTTTTCTAGCCTGTTCACTCGTTATACCTGGGAACGGCCTTCTACAATACCTTTATAATTATCTGTTATTTTTATGCTTTGAAAGCATGATATTTCACCAGGGTTGATCAAGCTCTAAATCTTAAAATAGTCGTCAACTTCAAACTTTTCAATTGGATAATTTTTTATTTATCCACTAGATAGTAATCAAGAAAATTCCAATTATCAGTGTAAGCATTATTCTTAAAAGAAACTTATGGTTTGTGAAAGTGTACTTTGGATTCCACTTTAATTATGCTTTTTCTTGAAATTAAAGATAATTCAGTGTTATAGCAAGAAAATATGATCGTTTAATCAATATTTAACTATTAGATTTACTTATTGTTATCTTCGGTATAATAAGATAAACCCAATGGAAAACTGAGTAGTAGGAATATGAATTGTCTAGTAATAATCCCATAAATAGTTAGGGTAACAGCTATAATATATATTCAAGCTGTCTTCGTAATTTTCACAGTGCCAACAATTTTAATATCTAAAAGGGTGATTAAAATAAAAAGAGCTTCCTTGATAAGGAAGCTCTTTTTATGTAAATCTAAGATTCTTTATCCGCTGTTTTCTGAACATGGATAACTAACTCGTTTTTCTCTTTATCCAGATCCATGTATAGAGTGTCACCCTCAGTTACAGAAGAATTGATAATCTTCTCTGCTAAGGCATCTTCAATATATTTTTGAATGGCTCTGTTTAAAGGTCTTGCTCCATACTGCTTATCAAATCCTTTATCAGCTATATAATCTTTAGCCTCTTCGCTTAAAGAAAATTGGTATCCAACATCCTTGATTCGCTCAAAAAGTATTTCCAATTCAATATTGATAATTAATTTGATATCATTTTTCTCTAAAGCATTAAAAATAATTACATCATCAACTCGATTTAAGAATTCTGGGGCAAAAGCTTTTTTTAGTGCTCCCTCAATTACCTTTTTAGTGTTATCGTCTTCTTGTTGTTGTTGCGATTTTGTTCCAAATCCAACTCCAGTTCCAAAGTCTTTAAGCTTTCTAGCTCCTATGTTGGAAGTCATGATAATAATGGTATTCCTAAAATCTACTTTACGGCCTAAACTGTCTGTTAAATGACCGTCATCCAACACTTGTAACAGTAGATTAAAGACATCTGGATGGGCTTTTTCAACTTCATCCAATAGAATAACCGCATAAGGTTTTCTTCTTACCTTTTCTGTAAGTTGTCCACCTTCCTCGTATCCTACGTATCCAGGAGGTGCTCCTATAAGTCTTGAAACTGCGAATTTCTCCATGTATTCACTCATGTCAAGTCTAATAAGGGCCTCGTCATTATCAAACAATTCCTTAGCAAGGACTTTGGCAAGTTGAGTTTTACCAACACCTGTTTGGCCTAGAAATATGAAGGAACCAATAGGTCTATTTGGATCTTTCAATCCTGCGCGGTTTCGCTGTATAGCTTTCACTATTTTTGTTACAGCTTCACCTTGTCCAATGACTTTATTTTTAATTGTTTCTGGTAATTCAGCTAATTTCTTACCTTCAGTTCTAGCAATACGATTTACTGGAATACCAGTCATCATAGAAACCACATCAGCGATATGATTTTCTGTTACCGTTTCTTTATTTTCTTTGGAATCTTTTTCCCAGTCTTCTTGGGCTATTTGCAATTCTGTTTCAATCCTCTTCTCGTCGTCTCTTAGTTTAGCAGCTTCTTCATATTTCTGCTTTTTAACTACAGAATTTTTCTCTTCTCGAATTTCCTCTAGTTCTTTTTCAAGCTCTAAAATTCGTTTTGGAACATTGATATTTGTAATATGAACGCGACTTCCTGCTTCATCCAAAGCATCTATAGCTTTATCGGGTAGGAATCTGTCTGTCATATATCTATTGGTAAGAGTCACACAAGATTTTATAGCCTCTTCAGTATATATGACATTGTGGTGGTCTTCATATTTGTCCTTAATATTATTGAGGATTTCTATGGTTTCGTCCACAGATGTAGGCTCTACGATTATCTTCTGAAATCTTCTTTCTAAAGCACCATCTTTTTCAATATGCTGTCTGTACTCATCTAGAGTTGTAGCTCCTATACAATGAATTTCTCCCCTTGCTAAAGCAGGTTTAAACATATTACTTGCATCAAGACTTCCAGTAGCTCCACCGGCACCAACTATAGTATGAATCTCGTCTATGAAAAGAATGATATCCTCGTTCTTTTCTAATTCGTTCATGACCGCTTTCATTCTTTCTTCAAATTGACCCCTATATTTAGTTCCTGCTACTAAACTTGCAAGATCTAAGGTCACTACTCTCTTATCGTAAAGAATTCTAGAGACTTTTCTTTGAATAATCCTAAGAGCCAAACCTTCGGCAATAGCACTTTTACCAACACCGGGTTCACCGATAAGGAGTGGATTGTTTTTCTTTCTTCTACTTAATATTTGAGATACTCTCTCTATTTCCTTTTCACGTCCCACAACAGGATCCAATTTTCCATCTTGTGCCATTTCTGTTAAGTCACGGCCAAAGTTATCTAATACAGGTGTTTTAGATTTTTTAGTGGATTTACCTTTGTTATTACCGTTTCCTCCTAAAGATTCTTTTCCTGAGTCTCCAGCGGCAGATGCATCATCTTGAAATGCATCTGACGGTGTGTCTAAATAGTCACCATCTTGAGTAATCATAGCTTTAAATTCTTCTTTAACATTATCATAATCTACTTTTAATTTATTTAAAAGTTTAGTCGTTGGATCATTTTCATTTCTAAGAATGCACAATAGCAAATGCGCAGTATTTATAGAAGAACTTTGAAAAAGTTTAGCCTCAAGAAATGTAGTTTTAAGAGCTCTTTCCGCTTGTCTAGTTAAGTGTAAATTCTTTTTTTCCTGAGATATATCTGTGTTAGTATGATCTGAAGGATTTAAGATTTCAACTTTTCTTCTCAGCAGTTCCAAATCGACATTCATAGCATCCAATATATTTATAGCTTTTCCGCTACCGTCACGAAGTAAACCAAGCATTAAATGTTCGGTTCCTATAAAATCGTGTCCCAAGCGTAAAGCTTCTTCCTTACTGTAGGCTATTACTTCTTTTACTTTTGGTGAGAAATTATCATCCATAGTCTTTGTGTTTGTTAGACGTTTACTCAAAAATAATACCTTATTCTTGATATATGACATCTCAATAGTGAAAATCTTATTAAATGTCTTTTTAAAAAAAACATGCAATTCAACTTTTATAGTCTTTTAGGATATAATAGGTTTTGTATATTTGCCCATTATTAAACAAAATTAAGTTTTGTAAAATATAATATTATCATTAATTAAAAAAGTTTTAAATGGCAAACGGTGAGCAGCTAATACCCATAAATATTGAGGATGAAATGAAAACAGCTTACATCGATTATTCGATGTCTGTTATCGTTTCTAGAGCACTCCCAGATGTGAGAGATGGGTTGAAACCCGTACATAGAAGAGTTTTATTTGGCATGCAAGAGCTAGGTATATTTTCTAATAAATCCCACAAAAAATCTGCGAGAATCGTTGGTGAAGTATTAGGTAAGTACCATCCACATGGTGACACCTCAGTTTACGACGCCATGGTAAGAATGGCCCAAGAATGGAGCATGCGTTATCAACTCGTAGATGGTCAAGGTAATTTTGGTTCTGTAGACGGTGATAGCCCTGCTGCTATGCGTTATACGGAGGCAAGAATGAAAAAAATCAGCGAAGAGATGTTGGCTGATATCGATAAAGAGACCGTTGATTTTGTATTCAATTTTGATGATACGATAGAAGAACCCACAGTTTTACCAACTAGAGTGCCCAACCTTTTAGTAAATGGAGCAAGTGGTATTGCTGTTGGTATGGCTACTAACATGGCGCCGCATAATTTGTCTGAAGTCATTGACGGTGTCAACGCTTACATAGACAATAGAGATATTGAGATTGAAGAGCTCATGACTCATATTAAAGCCCCTGATTTTCCTACTGGCGGAATCATATATGGCTATGAAGGGGTTAGAGATGCCTTTATGACAGGTAGAGGAAGAGTTGTCATGCGGGCAAAGTCTTCAGTGGAAGAAGTCAATGGAAGAGAATGCATCATAATAACTGAAATTCCTTACCAAGTCAACAAAGCAGACATGATTAAAAAAACTGCTGATTTGGTTAACGATAAAAAGATAGAAGGGATATCTTTAATCAGAGATGAATCGGACAGAAATGGAATGCGCATTGTCTACATCTTGAAAAAAGATTCACTTCCAAACGTTGTTTTAAATACTCTTTTTAAACACACAGCTTTACAATCTACTTTTAGTGTCAATAATATAGCATTAGTAAAGGGAAGGCCACAAATGCTAAATTTAAAAGACATTATTTATAATTTTGTTGAGCATAGACATGAAGTAGTCATCAGAAGAACTGAATATTTGCTCAGAAAAGCAGAAGAAAGAGCTCATATTTTGGAGGGTTTAATTGTAGCCTCAGACAACATTGATGAAGTTATTTCTTTGATTCGAGGTTCTCAAAATGCTGAAGAAGCTAGAGAAAAGTTAATAGAGCGCTTCCAACTCAGTGAAATACAAGTAAAAGCTATCGTTGAAATGCGACTAAGACAGCTTACTGGTCTTGAGCAAGATAAATTAAGGTTTGAGTATGATGAATTGATGGCGACCATTGTAGATTTAAAATATATTTTATCCAATGAAGCGCGTAGAATGGAAATTATCCAAACAGAGCTTTTTGAAATAAAAGAAAAGTATGGTGATGATCGCCGATCGGAAATCAATATGGTCGGTGGAGATTTTAGTATGGAGGACATGATTCCTAACGAAAGTGTAGTTCTTACTATATCTCATGCTGGGTATATTAAAAGAACACCTTTAAAGGAATATAAAATACAAAACAGAGGTGGGGTAGGCCAAAAAGCGTCTACGACACGTGATGAAGATTTCTTGGAATACATATTCTCTGGAACAAATCACCAATATATTCTTTTCTTTACTCAAAAAGGAAAATGTTTTTGGATGCGTGTCTTTGAAATTCCTGAAGGGAGTAAAACCAGCAAGGGAAGAGCAATTCAAAACCTTATGAATCTCGATCCGGATGATAGAATAAATGCTTTTATCCTAGTTGAAAATCTTTCAAATGAAGAGTATATCAATAACCACTATGTATTGATGGTAACCAAGAAAGGTCAAGTTAAGAAAACCATTTTAGAGCAATATTCAAGACCTAGAATTAACGGAATAAATGCTATATCCGTTAGAGATGGAGATGAATTATTATCTGCAGTTCTCACAGATGGTGAAAATCAGGTCATGTTAGGCTTGAGAAGTGGTAAAGCCCTTCGCTTTGAAGAAAAACACATCAGACCAATGGGCAGAGGAGCTGCTGGTGTTAAAGGCATCACTTTAGCTTCAGATAAAGATGAAGTGATAGGTATGATTTGTGTTAAAAACCCTCAAGATGAAACTGTTTTAGTGGTCTCCGAGAAAGGATATGGCAAAAGAACCTTTATCGACGATGCTGATGGAGAGCCGGTTTACAGAATTACTAACAGAGGGGGTAAAGGTGTAAAAACTATTTCTATATCTGAAAAAACAGGACAGTTGGTGGCTATGAAAACGGTACATGACGAAGATGATTTAATGATTATTAAAAAATCTGGGGTGGCTATACGTATGTCGGTTTCAGATATAAGAACAATGGGACGATCAACCCAAGGTGTTAGACTTATTTCCTTAAAAGGAGATGATGAAATAGCAGCAGTCGCTAAAATCATAAATGAAGATGAAACTGAAATCAGTGATGATTCGGATGTTACAAATGGTGAAACTACTCAAGAATAATATTAACACTAATTAGATAAATAAAATGAAGAAGTCAATTTTAGTAGTAGCCTTAATTGGTGTAACAAGCTTGAGCTTTTCACAAAGAGGTGAAATAAGAGATGCTGAAAGCGCAGTCGAAGACAAAAATTTTAAAGAAGCTCTCGCTCAGTTAGATATAGCAAAGCCTCTATTAGCTGACGAGAAAGATAAATGGATTATACGTTACCATTTAGCAAAGGCTAAAGGTCATGGTAACTTAGCCTCAACAAAGTCTGGTGATGCTATGATTTCAGACGTGGATGTAGCTTTAGAGTCAATTGAGGCTGTATTATCTATGGAAAGTAAAAACGAAGAAGCTTTAGCTTATCAAAATAAGTTAAGACAAACGATGGTTCAAACAGCCATTGATGGTCAAAATGTTGGTGATTTTGATGTAGCTGAAAAGTTGCTTTATAAAACGTATGAATTGGATAGAAACGACACGGTAATGCTCTACTATGCAGCCTCTGCTGCTGTAAATGGTAAAATTTATGACAAAGCATTAAGCCACTACCAAAAACTCTTAGATATGGGTTTTGATGGCTCAACCGAGCAGTTTGTTGCTATGAATAAAGAATCTGGTGAAGATGAAATTTTTGAATCTGAAAGCATGAGGGATATTGCCATTAAAACTGACGAATTTGAAAATCCTAGCAAAAAGAAGACACCTACTTTAACCGGTGAAATTGCTAAGAATATCACACTTATTTATATTCAGGAAGACCAACCAGACAAAGCCTTAACCGCTATTAAGAAGGCTAAGGAAGAAAATCCAGAAGACATAAGCCTTTTACAAGCTGAAGCTGACCTTTATTATAGAATTGGTAAAATCGACAAATACGAAGAGGTGATGAAGCAAGTTGTTAAAATGGATCCTGAAAATCCATTACTTTATTATAACATTGGTGTAGCTTCAGAACAACTAGGAGACAAAAAATCTGCTAAGGAATATTATTTACAGGCTATTGAATTAGATTCTGAAATGGTAAATGCCTACATTAATTTGGCTTCTCTTACTTTGAGCAAAGAAAGAGATATTGTTGAAGAAATGAATAGTTTGGGAAATTCTAGAGCTGACAATAAAAAATACCAAGAATTAAATAAGGAGAAAAAACAATTCTATAAAGATGCTCTGCCTTACTTAGAAAAAGCATCAGAATTGAATCCAAAAAACATGGATGCATTAAAAACAAAATTGAATATTTATTACCAGCTTGAAATGTCTGACAAGGCAAAGGTGTTACAAGAAAAAATAAATTCTTTAGAAGAATAATATTTTTTTAGTTTTATAATCATAAGCTGAGCGCATAAAAACGCTCAGCTTATTTGTTTAGTGATTTATCTTATAGGATTAATGTGAAGACATCTTCTCCTTCTTTTTTTGAAGCTGCCTCTTTACATCATCAATTGTGTTGGTTATGGCAACTTCAAACCCTCTCTCATTGGAAGATGCGAATAAATTTTGTCCTGGAGCACTTAATTTAATTTCGCAAATCATGCCCGTCTCGGGGCTGGACGTATTTTCTGTTTTGAAAAAAACTTCAGATCTCACAATCCAGTCAAACCTATCCTGAAGTTTTTCGAGTTTTTTTGTTACTAACTCTTCTAGCCGCTCACTTGCCGTAACGCGCACGTAATTAAAATTGATGTCCATAATTTTTAATTTTAATAATCTATTATTCAGTTTTACTACAAAGAGTGTCATCCTTGTAAACGGAGTTGTTTCTTTAATAATCTCCTTCTATAAATTTAATAAATAAAATATGCAATGCTTATTTTTTTCTAAATTTTAATTAAAATATTCATTATTTAACTTTAAGTTCGACAAATATGGCATATTTTGTTTTGCGTATTTGATAGAATAAGTAAGCTAACGGATCCAAATCTTATCTTTTGTTCACATACAACTTTGTAGTATTCATACTATTTTAGCATAATCGAATCTCTATAATTCTCAATCTATAATGCAAGCCTCTTACCTAAAAGATCTGTCAAAATCAATTGAAGGAGAACTCTATCAGGATGACCTTCATCAAATTATTTATGCAACTGATGCGTCTGTATATAGGGAACTACCTTTGGCTGTCTGTTATCCTAAAAATGAAAATGATTTAAAAAAAATAATAAAATTTTCAATTCTACATAACATATCACTAACTCCAAGAGCTGCAGGAACTTCTTTGGCTGGGCAATGCGTTACAGATGGATTGGTGGTAGATTTAAGCAAGTATTTTACGTCCCAACTTAATTTTGATAAGATCACAAAAAGTATAAGGCTGCAACCTGGGATGGTAAGAGATAGTTTGAATAAATTCCTATCTAGTCATGACTTATTCTTCGGTCCAAATACGTCAACTAGTAACCGTTGTAACGTTGGTGGCATGTTTGGTAACAACTCTTCCGGAACCACTTCAATAAGATTTGGTGTGACAAGAGATAAAATTATATCTACAAAAGGGTTTCTGTCCGACGGTAGTTATATCGAAATTAAAACTCTTGATAAAAATGAATTTCAGAATAAATTAAAATTAGAGTCTTTAGAGGGTTCAATTTATCGGTACTTCAATGAGTTGTTTCAAAGGTTAGATATCGAACAAATTATTGAAAATGGATTTCCAAAATCTTCCATACACAGAAGAAATACAGGATATGCGATAGACGAATTATATAATTCATCTTTTTTTAAAGAGGAAACTAAAGATGAGTTTAACCTTAATAAACTCTTATGTGGAAGCGAGGGAACTCTGTTTATAGCTACAGAATTGGAACTTCAATTAGACCATGTCGCTCCTAGATATTCAGCGATGATTGCCGCTCATTTTAATAGTATTTCAGAATGTTTGGAGTCCGTAGAGCTTACACTATCTCATCATTTGTTTACTTGTGAGATGATGGATAAAACGATCTTAGACTGTACCAAGGAAAGCATGAAATATAAGGACCATCGTTTTTTTATTGAGCAAGATCCCGAGGCGATTTTAATGTTAGAATTAAAATCGAATTCCCTCGATGACCTAGAACTTCAAGTTCAAAACTTACTCGATGATATAAAATTGAAAACTAAAGCTTATGCTTCACCAATTTTAAAAAATGGTGAAATAGAGCTAGCTACAGAGTTGAGAAAAGCAGGTCTTGGTCTTCTAGGTAATCTTATAGGAGATGGGAAAGCTATAGCTTGTATCGAAGACACGTCAGTGGCTATTCCAGACTTACCGCATTATATAGCAGATTTTACAAAAATAATGAAATCATACAATCAGAAAGCTGTGTATTATGCTCATGCTGGTGCTGGTGAGCTTCACTTACGACCTATCCTAAATCTAAAAACATCCCAAGGAGTTAAAGAGTTTAAAAATATTTCTGAAGATGTTGCCAATCTCGTAAAGTCTTACAAAGGCGCCTTAAGTGGTGAACATGGAGATGGACGAGTGAGGGCGCCTTTTACAAAGCAGGTTGTCGGAGAGGAATGTTATGCAGTTTTCAATGAGATTAAACATCTATTTGACCCTCAAAATTTGTTTAATCCAGGAAAAATAGTCAATCCAAAACCCATTGATTCAGATTTGCGGTATGAGGTGGATAGAGTAGAGCCTGAAATTTCTACAAAAATGGATTTCTCTAAAAGTATGGGGATCCTTAGAGCAGCAGAACAGTGCAATGGAAGTGGAGATTGTAGAAAATCTCATGAGTTTGAAGGAGGAATGTGCCCGAGTTACCAAGCTACTCGTAATGAGAAAGATACCACTAGAGCAAGAGCCAATATGCTTCGTGAAGTTTTGACAAATGGCCACGAAAGTAAAAATCCTTTTGACAATGAAGATCTTAAAGAAATTTTTGATTTGTGCATCAGTTGCAAAGCTTGTAAGAATGAATGTCCTAGTAATGTAGATGTCGGTGCTTTCAAAACGGAGTTTCAGTATCAATATCAAAAAGCCAATGGTGTAAAACTTCGTACCATGGTCTTTGCGAAAAATAATACCATCAACACTTTAGCTTCTAAAATAGCTCCGCTTTATAATTGGTTAAATGCCAATAAATTGATAGCCCCTGTCATTAAAGAAATTGCTGGTGTTGCTAAAGAAAGAAGTTTACCTACATTATACTCTACATCCTTAAAGCGAAAAATAAAAAGTGGAAAAATCTCACTTTCTCCTAAAGGAAAACCAAAACAATCTATTTATCTATTTATAGATGAATTTACAAATTACCTAGATGTTACTATTGGTGAGGATGCTATCCACCTTTTAGTGAAATTAGGCTATGAAGTGAAAGTTATTGATCACCCTGAAAGTGGAAGAAGTTATTTCTCAAAAGGCTTATTGGATGAAGCTCAAAAATTCGTGGATGCTAATGTCGAAATTTTTAAAGATATAATTTCTGAAGATCTCCCGTTGTTAGGTATTGAACCTTCAACAATCTTAAGTTTTAGAGACGAGTATTTAAAGTTGGCTTCAGATCAATCTTCAGCAAATGAGCTGTCCAAGAATGTTTTTCTCATAGAAGAATTTTTGAATGCTGAAATTCAAAAAGGGAACTTGACTTCCAAGCAATTTTCGAGTGAAAAACAAGCTATAAAAATTCATAGCCATTGTTATCAAAAAGCTTTGTCTAGTCAAATTCATACGTTCAATCTTCTAAATTTACCTGAAAATTTTAAAGTTACTTTAATACCTTCAGGATGTTGTGGAATGGCAGGAAGTTTTGGTTACGAAAAGGAGCATTATCAAGTGAGCCAATCTATAGGAGAACTTGTTTTGTTTCCAGCAGTTAGAAAATCAAAAGAGGCTATTATTTGTGCCAATGGAACTAGTTGTAGACATCAAATAAAAGATGGTACTCAAAAAGAGGCTTTACATCCAGTAACTATTTTAAATAAATTTGTCTTAGAAGTTTAAATCTATCGAAGACTCTATCAGATTTTGATCTGACTGTATAGCCACATCTGGAATTTCAAAATTCAACTGTTCTGGGATGTTTTCAAAAGTAATGTTTGTGCTGACATCACTTTTAATTAAACCGATATCTTTTGCGTAGTAATTAGTTATCGTGGAAGCATTCTGCTTTTGGAGAATTGTAAAATCTGAAAAGACAATAAAAACACTTGCTGATAAATTAAGGCTAATTTTCGAGCTGAACACGTCCGAATAGCTCTGACCATTTACAGTCATATCATCTATAAAACCATCATGAGCAAAATTGATTTCATACTCAAGGCTTACTGGGAAACCATTTATGTTTCTTTCAACTTCGCCTAAAGAAGAATAAAGAACGTCTCCTTGAATTAAGGCTGCATCGTAAAGAGTAACATCTGATAAAGGTATTGTAAAGCTTGGAAGTTCATCATTCAGAAATACTGAATATTCTCCGTCAAAAATGATGGTTTGCTCACCATTCTGTTTAAAGACTTCTCCTGAACTAAGAATAGTGGTAAAAACCCCAGAAAAATTAGTGACCGTCTTTGTAAAACTAAAGCGTTGTGGACTTTGAGCATTGACCCCAGAAATACTTAAGTTTTCACTACCTGTTATAGTGTTCGAATTTCCTGTAGAGGTGTTCTCATAAGTCCAAGAGTTATCTAAAGCTAGGGGGAAATAATTTGTGTCCGATAAGAGGATATTTTCATCCTCACTAGCACAAGAATAACAAAACAAAAGGAAAAGAAGTCCTAGATAAACGCTTACTTTTTTCATGGTATAGATATCCAATGCAATTTAGATATTTTATTTAGGACTTAACTTCTTTGCCATTGAAAACAATAAAAGCACTTGTGCAATTTTGATCACTAATTTTTAGTTCTTTTTTTCCAAAATCAGAATAGTGGAAGAGTTTCCAACGCTTATTATGAAATTCCAGACCAGTTAAGTTTTCAACCCAATCACCAGAATTTAAATATAGGCAAGTTTCGTTTCTATTAACTTTTCTGAATATTTGTAGCTGATGTATGTGTCCGCAAATCATATAGTGGTAAGCGTTTTTTATGGCGATATCTGTTGCAGTTTTTTCGAAATCATCGTTAAATTACTCTGCTTTTTTGGTGGAGCTTTTAATTTTTTTGGATAGTGAATACTTTTCTTTATAAAACTTTAAAAACCCATTACCTAATATGACTAATACCAAATTATATTTATAATGCCGTATGAATAAATTGAATTATTTTTTGATTGATTGAAATCAAAAATAACTAGCATAGCCTTAGCTACGGTAATTATTTTTGATGAAAAGCAGGCGAAAAAGAAACGATTTATTGCGTCATTATAGGTCTAATTTGGTATAAGTCGGACCCCATAAGCTTTGCACTCCACTTCGAATTTTGGATAAAAATATCGAACACATCACCATAAAAAAACCAAGCCTTTTTACCATTAGGAGTCAAGGTCAGTTTGTCAACAAGTTTACTATTTCCGATTTCAAGAGTGCTTAGCTTTCTAAGCATCCCATCATGACCGCCTGTATTACATGTAATATCTGAACCTATCATTGAGAATTCGATAAAAGTTTTGATGATTTCTAAATGAGATTTTAAAAAGCCTTTTTTTTGAATTGCCAAATATCAATGATATCACCGTTTAGAATAATTTTTTTGGGCTGGATTGAATTTAGATAGATTAATAATTCATGAGCATGGCATCCAGGGGTGCTTAAACAAATATCAGATAAAATCGGTAAGCCAGCTTTTTTTAAAAGCGAGAGGTTTTACTGATAATATACAGCTTACATATGGCCAATATGTAAGCTGTATATTATGGAAGGTGGATGGAAAGACGACTAACCGATATAAACAGTTTATCCAAAATCCACCTTATTAAAGACAGAATGCTGATTTTTACTGTAATCTACTTAGATTGTTTTTTGATTATTGGTGAAAACGGTTACATTTGTTAAAAACCATACATGGCATCAAATAGCTTCGGAAATTTTCTTAAACTTACAACCTTTGGTGAGTCTCACGGAGTCTCCATTGGTGGAATTCTAGATGGAGTTCCTCCAGGAATCCAATTGGATTTAGAGAAAATTCAGAAAGATTTAGATAGAAGAAAACCTGGTCAATCTGCAATAGTCACTCAACGTAAAGAGTCTGATATCGTTCACTTTAAGTCAGGGATTTTTGAAGGGATAACCACGGGATTACCAATTGGTTTCGAAATCCATAATACAGATAACAAATCAAAAGATTACGGTCATATAAAAGATGTGTATAGACCAAATCACTCCGATTATACTTACGATCAAAAATACGGTCAAAGAGATTATAGAGGTGGAGGAAGATCTAGTGCGAGGGAAACGGCTTCTTGGGTTGTTGCTGGTGCTATAGCCAAACAAATCCTTAATAATGTTGATTTCACAGCTTATACTCACGCTGTAGGAGGTTTAGAATTACAGAGTGAAGATACTATCGACTTTGATGTTATCGAAAAGAACCCTGTTAGATGTCCTAATGCAAAGAGAGCAGCTGAGATGGAAGATTATATTAAAAAAATAAAAAAAGAGGGAGATACTATTGGTGGTATTGTGAAATGTGTCATCTCCAATGTTCCTAAAAACCTAGGCGACCCTATCTTTGAAAAACTTCACGCTAATTTAGGTAAAGCTATGATGACCATTAATGCTGTAAAAGGATTTGATTATGGGTCTGGTTTTGAAGGTGTTTCTATGAAAGGGAGTGAGCATAATGATTTGTTCAATGTAGATGGAACAACAAAAACCAATCATAGTGGTGGTATACAGGGTGGTATTTCCAATGGGATGAGTATCCATTTTAGAGTCGCTTTTAAACCCGTGGCTACCCTTATGCAAAAGCAAAAAACGATAGACAAAAATGCTCAAGAAGTAGAAATGCAAGGCAAAGGTCGTCATGATCCATGCGTAGTTCCTAGAGCTATTCCTGTTGTTGAGGCTATGTCGGCTTTAGTTTTGGCAGACGCCTTTCTGCAAAATAAATCTCTCAATTAATTTAAATGAAAAAATTAGAACTACACTGGCAGATCCTTATTGGTATGGGATTGGGAATTGCTTTCGCCTACATTTTATCTTTTTTTAGCTGGGGAAGCGATTTTATTACCGATTGGATTAAGCCGTTTGGTAGTATGTTCATCAATGCACTTAAACTTATTGCAGTTCCCTTGATTCTAGCGTCTCTTATCAAAGGAGTATCTGATTTAAAGGATATTTCAAGCCTTTCACAAATGGGCCTAAGAACTATTCTTACGTATTTAGCGACTACAGTTATTGCGGTGAGTATCGGTCTTGCTATTGTTAACATATTTGAGCCTGGTAAGAGCATAGAAAGTGAAACCCGAGAGGAATTGGTGCAAAGTTATGGGGGTGATGCAGAATTAACCAGGCAAAATGCACAACAGCAAAAGGATTCTGGGCCTTTGCAAGCCCTAGAGGACTTGGTGCCAGATAACTTTTTTGGTGCAGCATCCAGCAATTCTAACATGCTACAAGTTATTTTCTTTGCCATCTTTTTTGGCATTGGGATGATTTTGATTCCAGAAAAAAAATCTAGGCCCATCAAAGAATTTTTTGATTCCTTAAATGAGGTGGTTTTGAAAATGATAGACCTTATTATGCTAGCTGCGCCCTATGGTGTTTTTGCATTATTAGCTGCATTGGTGGTTGAAGCACCGAGTGCGGATTTGTTTATTGCTTTGGCATTTTACGGCTTGTGTGTCGTGGGTGGGTTAATTATTATGATTGGAGTTTATGCGTTAATTGTAGGCATCTTCACCAAAAGATCACCGCGATTCTTTCTCAATGGTATCTCACCAGCTCAACTCTTGGCTTTTTCTACAAGTTCTAGTGCTGCAACTTTACCTGTAACAATGGAAAGAGTAGAGGAGCATCTAGGTGTACATCCTCAGGTTTCCAGTTTCGTATTACCCATAGGTGCAACTATTAACATGGATGGAACTAGTTTATATCAGGCAGTCGCAGCGGTGTTCATCGCTCAAGCATTTGGTATGGAACTGAGTTTTGTTGCTCAGCTTGGGATTATTGCTACTGCAACTTTAGCCTCAATAGGTTCTGCTGCAGTACCAGGAGCAGGAATGGTTATGCTTGTTATAGTTCTTGGTCAGGCGGGAATACCTGAAGCTGGTCTTGCTCTTATTTTTGCTGTAGACAGACCATTAGATATGTTAAGGACTTCTGTAAATGTAACCGGTGACGCTGCTGTAGCTATGTTAGTAGCAAAATCACAAAACAAATTAGGCGATCCAAAAGTGACAAACTGGAATGATAAGTACACAAAAGAAAAAGATTTTAAAAAATAGGTTTTAAACTGATTTAAGTCTATAATATCGCTAAAAATTGTCTCTTTTTGTATGCTTTTTAATTTCAATCAATCAAAAGATCTGTGCTGAACTACGTCTTAGTAAAATTCAATTTACTTTTACGGTAGTATAAATGTAATTTGGTATTAGATAGGCATAAAATTAAAAAGGCAGCTATATAGCTGCCTTTTTAATTTTATGATGACTTCAGTATTATTTGAAATAGCTGAAATCTTCCCCACTCTTAATTTCAAGTAAAGAGTTATAAATTAATTTGATCACGTTTTCAACATCAGATTGATGCACCATCTCTACGGTGGTATGCATATATCTCAATGGTAAAGAAATAAGCGCAGAAGCAACACCACCATTGCTGTAAGCAAACGCGTCGGTATCTGTCCCTGTCATTCGGCTTGCAGCTAAACGTTGGAAGGGAATATTATGTTTCTCTGCAGTGTCGATGAGAAGTTCTCTCAGTTTGTTTTGCACTGCTGGGGCATAACTTATAACAGGACCTGCTCCAATCTTAGTAAGACCTTCTTTTTTCTTTTCTATCATTGGCGTCGTCGTGTCGTGACAAACGTCAGTAACAATAGCTACATTAGGCTTGATGGTTTGTGCAATCATTTCAGCACCTCGTAAGCCAATTTCTTCTTGAACAGAGTTGGTGATGTACAATCCAAAGGGAAGTACTACTTTATTTTCCTTTAGCATTCTAGCCACTTCAGCAATCATAAAGCCACCCATTCTGTTATCTAAACCTCTGCAGACAAACTTATCTCCATTCAGAATGAAAAATTCGTCTGGATAAGTGATAACACAACCAACATGGACTCCGAGCTTTTCAACTTCTTCTTTGTTGTCACATCCAACGTCTATACAAATATTATCAGGTTTTGGTGATTGCTCGCTTGATTTATCTCTGGTGTGTATGGCTGGCCATCCAAAAACCCCTTCTACAACACCTTTTTTGGTATGTATATTTACCCGCTTTGAAGTTGCTATTTGATGATCGCTACCTCCATTTCTTATCACATAAATTAAACCTTCATCGGTGATATAATTGACGTACCAGGATATTTCATCAGCATGACCTTCTATAACTACTTTAAAGTCAGCATCAGGATTTATGACACCAACGGCTGTTCCGTAAGTATCTGTAATAAATTCATCTACGTAAGGTTTTAGATAGTCCATCCAAATTTTTTGACCCTCCGATTCATAACCAGTTGGAGCGGCATTATTCAAATACTTTTCTAAAAATTTTAGTGAATTATCGTTCATATCTATTTTTTTTGTAGCGCGAATTTAGTAAAGTATTCAGATATAGTTGAAAATGAATACTTAATTTTGGAACAATTTTAGAGGTTAATACTATAAATTACTTTATTTTGAAATTAGCTATAGCTTTATTTCTGTTAGCAAGTGTTGCAGTTAGTGCTCAGGAGGCAATACTTCAAGAGATATCCACTAATTCTAATCAACAATACCTTATATTAGGCAAAGATACCTCTTGGGTAAGTGAAGTTGAGTTAGAAGAAGTAATGATCTATCCACAGCTTAAATTTAAAAGTCGAGACGACTTCAGAAATTACCTCATATTAAAACGCAAAACCAAAAAGGTATGGCCTTATGTAAAGCTAGCTTCAGAGCGGTTTGAAACTTTAAACAAACGCTTATCGAGCATTGACTCCAAACCTTCAAAAAGACGATATACCAGAGTTATTCAAAGGTATGTAGAAGAGGAGTTTACAGAAGAATTAAAAAAGCTAACAAAAACTGAAGGTCAAATCTTAGTTAAATTAATTCATCGCCAAACTGGTGTAACCACCTTCGATTTGGTAAAAGACCTCCGTTCTGGATGGCGAGCCTTTTGGTATAATACCACCGCTAGTTTGTTTAATATTTCTTTAAAGGAAGAATTTAATCCCTTAGAAATCAAAGAGGATTTTTACATTGAAGATATTTTGCAAAGAGAATTTCAATCTGAGCATCTTGAAAGACAATTGCCTAAGTTTGAAATTAATCTTATGAACTTAATGGAAACATGGCAAAAAGAATCTGGTTTGATTGCTCCTTCTGCCATAAGATCCAACCGGTATTAAATCAATGTTGATTTAAACCAAAATCTGCATATGCATCCATACCATGTTCGTGAATATCTAAACCTTCAACTTCATGTTTAGAAGATACTCTTAAGCCCATAAATTTCTTAATGGGCCATAGGATAATACTGGCGCTAAAGCAACAAAACCCACCAATAGTTAATATCGACACCAACTGTATTAAAAATTGTTCTGTTCCTGCCATACTTCCAAACAGACCTACCGCCAAAGTTCCCCAGATACCACAGCACAAATGAACAGGAATAGCTCCTACGGGATCGTCTATTCTTATAATATCCATTAATTTAACGGCTAGAATGATGATTAGCCCAGCGATGAGACCTATGGCAATAGATTCTGAGGGTGACATCAAATCTGCACCTGCAGTTATTCCTACAAGTCCACCCAATATACCATTCATAAACATCGTTACGTCAAAATTTTTAAAGACCAGAAAACTACTTAAGCAAGCTCCTAGACCTCCAGACGCAGCGGCTAAACTTGTAGTGACAAGTACGATAGAAGTACTGGCGGGATCTGCAGAAAGAACTGAGCCTCCATTAAACCCAAACCAACCAAACCACAGTAAGAATACTCCAGTTGCCGCTAAAGGAATATTATGACCTGGAATGGCAAAAATCTTTTTACCCTTGAATCTTCCTATACGGGGTCCTAGGAAAACAACCGCCATGAGGGCCGCCCAACCCCCCACAGAATGTACCAATGTAGACCCTGCAAAATCATAAAACCCAAAATCACTTAAAAAACCACCTCCCCAAAGCCAAGACCCACTAATTGGGTATATAAAACCTACATAAATAATTGAAAATACCATAAAGGCACCAATTTTAATACGTTCTGCGACAGCACCAGAGACTATAGTTGCTGCTGTCGCAGCAAACATTCCTTGGAATAAAAAATCTGTCCAATAGGTATAGCCTGCATCCGCATAATCTGCGGTTAGGCCATTGTCTGGCAGATGCAATCCAATTCCACTTAGACTAAACCATCCATTAAAATCCCCTGGATACATGATGTTAAAGCCAACTATATAATAGAGAACTAGGCCAGAGCAAATGATAAAAAAGTTTTTGAATAGAATATTAATGCTGTTCTTTTGGCGGGTTAAGCCAATCTCTAAAAGAGAAAAACCTAAGTGCATTAAAAAAACCAAAGCGATGCAAAGCATCATCCATATATTATTAGCAGTAAATAGAGCGTTTTCCATAATTTTTATTTAATAGCTTGAGTCCCACGTTCGCCTGTTCTTATCCTTATGCACTCTTCAATATTGGAAATAAATATTTTTCCATCTCCAACATCTCCAGTTTTAGCCTTTTCAATCAAGGTTTCTAAGGTTTTGTCGACGAAATCATCAGATACAATAACCACTAAGTATCGTCTTTGAATATCACTCGTGCTATAAGAAATCCCCCTGTATAAGTGACCTTGTTTTTCATTACCTACCCCTGTGACGTCCCAATAACTAAAGAAATTCACCTCTATTTGATGGAGTGCTTCTTTAACTTCATCAAAACGAGACTTTCTAATAATAGCCTCTATTTTTTTCATATCCCCTAAATTTTTAATGTAAATATATATAAAACATATTATAAAATAAAGCACCCCCTATTTTTTAGGGGGCGCTTTATTTTATAATATGTTCTTACCAAGAAAAATACAATTATATAAATAGTTATCGAGTTTAAAAATCAATGCCTTGATAAAGATTTCTCTACATAACTCTTAACTACTCAAGCTTAACATTGTAATTTTTTAAAATCTCAGTATATCCTGTTTTATTGAAATTAAAATTTTTGAAGGTTTCATTGTGTTGTTTCCTATTTTCCACTCTTTTAATGTTTTCGATAAAACGCCTATAATCGTCTTCAGCGCTTACAATAAGGCCCGGAACTTCAATGGATTTTCCATCATCATCCTTGGCTACCATGGTAAAATAAGAGGAATTACAATGTTTTTTGGCCCCGTTTTGTATATTTTCAGACTCTACTCGAACTCCAACAACCATCGACGTTCTTCCAACGTAATTTACCGAGGATTTTAAGGTAAGAAGCTCTCCAACCTCAACAGGATTTAAAAAGTCTACACGGTCTACACTCGCAGTGACACAATAGTTTTCGGAGTGCTTGGCTGCACATGCAAAAGCAACTTGGTCTAGAAGTGATAGAATAAATCCACCATGTATCTTTCCTCCAAAGTTTGAATGGGAGGGTAGCATGAGTTGTGATAAGACTACCACAGAATCTGAAGGATATTTAAATTTTTTAGTCATAGTTTAGTTTTAAGGAGTGTCTGTCCATTTTGAGTTTAGGACTTTTTTTGAAGTAACGCCCATCTCTTTTAATGACGTTACATCTTTTATTAAATTTTGTTTTCCAGTCAATTTTTTCATGGCTTTTTCGTAGGCTGATTTTGTAGAATCAATGCGACTTCCAACCTCATCTAAACCTTCAATTAAATTAACAAATTTGTCATAGAGATCACCTGCATGTTTAGCGATTTGCACTGCGTTTTGTTGTTGTTTTTCATTGCTCCAAACCATGTCTACAGTTCTTAATGTAGAGAGTAAAGTAGTGGGACTTACCATCAAAATATTATCTTGGAAAGCGGAGTAAAAGAAATTTGAATTTTCACTTTGCGCAAGGAATAAAGCGGGTTCAATCGGGATAAACATCAAAATAAAATCTGGTGTAGAATTTCCGCCAAGCAACTCGTAGTTTTTACCTTTTAGACCTTTAAGATGAGTTTCCATAGATTTTACATGGGCTTTTAAATGTCCAGCTTTTTCTTGCTCATTGTCAGAATTGATGTACCGTTCATAGGCTTTTAAACTCACCTTAGAATCTATGATCATTTTCTTTTCGTTGGGTAAATACACCACAACATCAGGCAATTTGCTCAAGCCATTTTCATCCTTAAAGTGCTGTTGTACTTCATATTCGCGCCCTTTTGTCAGTCCAGATTTTTCCAGAACTTTTTCCAGAATCATTTCTCCCCAGTTGCCTTGTGTTTTACTACTGCCTTTTAGAGCATTAGTTAAATTATTAGCCTCTTCTGAAATTTTTAAATTTTGTTCGTTGAGGTATTTCAGTTGCTGTTCAAGTTGAATATGACCTTTCAAAAAATCAGAATTTGTCTTTTCAATTTTGGTTTCAAAAGATGTCAGCTTCTCTTTTAAGGGGTCTAAAATATGAGCTATGTTTTTTTGATTTTGGAGCGTGAACTTCTCAGATTTTTGTTCTAAAATTCGCTGAGCAAGGTTTTCAAATTCTTCACTAAACTTTTTTTGAAGGGCTTGCATTTCAGACTTTTGCTCCGTCCATTTGTTAACCAAGCCTTCCAATTCTGTCTCCTTTCTTATGAGTCTATTCTGAATTTGGAAACGTTCATTTTCTTCACTTTTCAAGTCAGCTCTAAGTTTTTCGTTAACAGTAATGAAATCGTCTTTTGATTTCTGTTCCCGTCTAGCGGACTCTTCGTATAGCGATTGAAATTGGGACGATTTGGTTTGCCAAATAGCAATCGTAGATTTGTCCATCAGCTTTGCCAACAAAAAGCCTAAAGCCAAAGCAAACAGGCCAAGAAATATATAAGGTGCATATTCCATAGAGATATTTTTTCAAAGATATAAAGAGAATCTTCACTATAAACCAATTTTTGGTTTTGGATCTATTTTGATTTCTTGACTTGTGAGAGATCAAGCAAATTGAAAGGGTTAATGCCCAACCCACTCACAGATTTTGACCTAAAACGAACAACTTCGTCATAGTATAGGGGTATCATTGGAGCTTTTTCTATTAAGATAGAATCCATCTGTGAGTAAAGTTTATATCTGGTTGTGTCTTCTGTTATCCTCAAAGCTTCTTCATAAAGTCTATCGTAAGTGTCATTTTTAAAGTGGGTATAATTGGGGCCGTTTGGTGAAAAGTTACCGCTGTAAAACAAGGATAGGTAATTGATAGCATCCGGATAATCGGCAATCCAGCTGGCTCTAAAATTATCCAATTGTCCAGCAGAGCGTTTTTGGCGAATGGTAGAAGGTGGCATCACATCTATATCTACTTGAACCCCTATTTTTTGAACCTCTTTTTGAATAAACTCCACCAAATCTATATAGGAGGGATTGGTGCTTATTGTCAATTTTGGTGAGTTGATTCCTGTTTCTTTCTTGAATTTCTCTATAAGAGCTTTTGCCTTTTCAGGTTGGTAGGAATAGCCCTCAACAGAGGTCTGGCCAGCCAAGCCTTCTGGAATAAAACCTTTATGTGCAGGGATTCCAATATTGTTTCTTAGATACTTGATCATCTTATCTCGATCAAACGCATAATTGATTGCTTTTCTAAAATCTTGAGATTGAATCTCTGTTGAAGGGGAATCCAAGTAAAACCCCAAATACTCTGTGTTTAAGTAGGGACTCTTATCCATATCCACACGAGTCTCAAATTTTGAGCTTAACTTTCCGCTAGTGGTGATAAGTTCATCTTTATAAGAGGGGTCTAGACCGCTTAAAAAATCCAGCTTACCTTGGATAAAAGCTAAAAATTCACTTTGTTTATCTGGTAAAAAGGTGATAGAAATGGCCTCCAAATATGGCAGAGTATTGCCTTTGGTATCTGTCTTAAAATACAATTCATTTTTTCTCAATACCATCTTTTCTCCGATTTCCCACCGTTTAAATTTAAATGGACCTGTTCCTATAGGCGAAGTTTGAAAATCTAAGTTCTGCATTTCTCTTGGAATCACTGAGCAGAATTTTGAAGACAATAAGCCCAGAAAGGCAGGGAATCTCTGTTCTAATTCAATTTCAATCAAATCATCAGTTTTCGCTTCAATGCGTTTTACATTGGACATCACCCAACTTCCAGGTGAAGCAACCTTTGGATCTGTAAGCCTTTTAAGACTATACTCTACATCTTTTGCAGAAAGATGGCGGGTGGAGTCTTTTCCAAAGACAGTATGTTTATGAAACAACACGTCTTGTCTTAGTTTAAAGCGATAGGTTAAGCCATTTTCAGAAACTGTCCAGGAATGGGCAAGATCTCCTTCTATGGAAAGAGTTGAATCTAGTTTTACTAAAGTATTGTACATCTGGTGTGCAGGCCAAATGTTCCGCTGGTCTTTGGCAAAAGCTGGATCTAGAGAGGTGATATTGGCATGTTCATTATACCTAAAGACCAAGTGATCCCGATTACTTCCTTCTGGAGAAGAGCATGAAGCTAGAATCAATAAATTCAGTAAGAAAATAGAGGAGAGTGATAAAAAGGGTTTCAATTTTATAAAATAAATTATAGTTATGATTTTAGCCAGCTTTTGCGAAGATAGAAGATTCTACTTATCTCAATGCACTCGTACTTATCAAAACACGTAAAATGTGGACACAAAACTTAATTCATAAATTCTAGATTGGTCATTGAATTTTTCTGAAACTTAAACCATTGCCAAGAACTTTGTAGATGAAGGCTATAAAAGAGTTGAGTTTAAGGAACATCGTGACGCCTTAACTATGCCCAATTTAAACCAGAAGAATTTGCCGACGTAGATGAAGCAGATTTGATCTTTAGGGCGACAATACAGTCTAAAGTTATTGATTTTATAAAAAAGCTGATGGCTATTCTTGAATAAGGAAAATTCTACTTTTTTGGGATGAAAAGAATTTATAAAGTCTAAATGAAAAGCTAAACTTGGGTTTAGATTCTTCACCTTCCATTCCATTGCTTAATTTTATAGTCCGTAAGATATTCACACATTTTCAAAATACTATTAATACCTAAACCTCATACTATGGCACATTTACGATTAGGAGATATAGCTCCAGATTTTACTGCTGAAACAACCGAAGGAAACATTTCATTTCATAACTGGTTAGGAGACCAGTGGGGAATCATTTATTCCCACCCAGCAGACTTTACACCTGTATGTACAACTGAACTTGGTCGAACAGCTCAGCTTAAAGATGAGTTTGATAAAAGACATGTAAAAGTTATTGCCATAAGTGTAGATCCTTTAAAAGATCATCATGAGTGGATCAAAGACATAAACGAGACTCAAAATACAACTGTTAATTTTCCAATTATAGCAGATAGCGATAGAAAAGTAGCTGAATTATATGACATGATTCATCCAAATGCTTCTGAAAAGGCTACAGTGCGTTCCGTATTTGTGATTGGTCCAGACAAAAAAATAAAATTAACGTTGACCTATCCAGCCTCTACAGGTAGAAATTTTGATGAATTGCTAAGAGTTATTGATAGCCTTCAATTAACGGCTACTAAAAAGTTAGCAACCCCAGCAGATTGGAAGCCAGGACAGGATGCGATTATTTCTCCGTCGGTAAGTGATGAAGAAGCAAAAGAACAATTTCCTGGATATAAAGCTGTAAAATCCTATTTGAGAACGACTCCTACTGAAAAATAGGTTTCTTCTTAAAAAAGTAAAAATGACCTTTGTTGGGAGACTCCAGCAAAGGTTTTTTATTTTTAATAGAATTTCATCAACAAACCCTAATAAAACGTTGGCTCTTGCTGCAAGTGTAAAGATTATAACAAATTAAACATCAAGCCCCAAAGATTTAATTTTATTGTATAAAGTAGTCCTGTCTATATTTAATTCCTTGGCAGTTTTGCTTTTATTGTACTTATTCTTCTTTAAACATTTAAGGATTATTTCTCTTTCATGATGTTCTTTAACTTCTTTTAGGTCATTTGAGTGAAGTGTTGAATCAACAGATGTTTCTTTTTTTTCAAAAATAGAGTGTGGTAAATGCTTATGTAAAATGTGGCCTTCCTGACAGAGTAAAGCAGCTCGCTTAAGTAAATTCTTTAATTCTCTAAGATTTCCAGGCCAATCGTATATTTTTAAGTCCTCTATAAGTTGAGGGTCTATATCTACTATGTTCTTTTCAAGTTCGTCACAAGCTTCAATAATAAAAAATTGAATAAATTCTTCAAAATCTTCTAGCCGTTCTTTAAGGGAAGGAATGTTTAAGGAAAATTCGTTTAACCTATGGTATAAATCATTTCTAAATTCACTATTAGAAATTGCAGCAGCTAAGTTTTCATTGGTTGCTGCAATAATCCTAATATCAATTTCAATCTCTTTGTCTCCTCCAACAGGTCTTATTTTTCGTTCTTGCAAAACTCTTAAAAGTTTTACCTGAGATTCATAGGATAAATTTCCAATTTCGTCTAAGAATAAAGTGCCACCATTAGCAAGTTCAAATTGCCCTTTTTTATCGCGATCTGCCCCGGTAAAAGCACCTTTTACATGGCCAAAAAGCTCACTAGAGGCTATGCTTTCTGGCAAAGCTCCACAGTCTATAGCTACAAAAGCTTGGTCTTTTCTTTTACTGTGGTTATGAATGAATTTGGCGACGTATTCTTTTCCAGTCCCGCTTTCTCCAGTTATCATTACCGACATTTGGGTAGGTGCTACTTGCTTTGCATAAGACCATAGCTCTTGAGCTTGTTCGCTATTTCCTTTAACTACAGAGCTCGAACTAACTCCTTTAGATAAGCCTTTTTTTACCGATGATTTTTGCTCTTTAGTTGAATCGATCAAAGGGAAATTTAGGGCATTTTCAATGACTAATTTAAACTCTTCGGGGATAATGGGTTTAGAAATAAATTCGAAAGCACCAAGCTTAATAGACTTCACAGCAGTTTTAATGTCAGAATAATTAGTGATTAGAATGACAGGGGTGTTGCAATGGATTTTGATTTTTTCTATGAGTTCTAAACCATTCATTTTTGGTAATCTATAATCTGTGATAATTAAGTCGAAAGTTTCCCCTTTTAAAATTTCTAAGGCATCTTCAGAAGAACTAGAAGTTTCTATGCTATAATCGAATCTCCTTAAATAATTGGAAAGTGTCTTATTGAAAAATGGATCGTCGTCGACTATTAAGATTTTGCTCACAGTATTTTCTTGCTAAAATATTAAATCAAAGGCTATCGAATTGCTTAAAATAAAAAAATAATAGTTGATTCTGTATTTCTTCAATTCAAGATTATTTATCATGTTGAACTCTTCAACAGGGTGTCGATTTCGCACTTAGCTTACACCAATTCACTAGATCACTTAAAAATAAATATTTTGCTATGAATTATGGTGAATACATTACATGGTTATTAAAAATTGAGACTTTGCACAATTTTTGCAACTCATTTTCTAAGTTGAGTTATTTAGTTTTTAAGTAGTTGTGTTAGGCTAAAATAGATGAATGCTGAGCTGAAATACATAAAGCACCAAGTAGTATGTCTGCTAAAGATATGATAGATAAGTATATATTTGACTTTATTGATTAGGAGTACAGACTGTCTGATGTAAAAAGCATTAAGCTAAGTAGAATGCTGGGTAAAAGAAATTAAAAATACCAAAGGTATTTAAGACGTCGCAGAGTTGAGAATTTGTTAGGTAAAGCCAAAGCTTATGAAGCTAAGGTTTTTGTCAAGAGATTATTAATTCCTAAAAAACTTTTTAAAATTATGGATCAATACTTTCAACAGTATGTTTAAACTAAAAGGAAAAATGTTATGGTTGTTTGCCTTATTTGCCAGCGGACTCTTGGCGATAGGTTTTTATTTTTATGATAGTCTCAATGCCTTAGGAGATAAGGTAGAAAATACTCTTTCACCCAATAAAAGATCAGATAACCTGAAAAAAATCATGGTAGATCTAAACAAATTGAACAACTTGTATCTGGTAGATTCAGATCGTTTTAACTCTATTAAATCGGATAGCTTAATAGCAAATATTGAAAAGAACGTAGATTCAGTTAAAAACAATATTAAACAAGAGCGCAGTCTCAAGGACAGAAATTTGGATACCATTCCGAAACTTTTAAGACAAATTCGAGATGATTACTTTGAGCTACAGAATAAAAAAGAACAAACTCAAGAAGTGTTTATAAATGAACTCAGAAGTCTTGTTGACGATGAGCTTTCCAAAATTGAAGCAAAACCCTTAGATTCCATTACTATTATAAAACAAATCAACTCTGAGATCTACGAAAAGATAGAGCTTAGTCAGCAAGGAGAAGATGAGCGAGGTTTTTTTCAACGGTTATTTGGGTCTTCAAGACCAGAAAATGATACGGCTATAGCTAGAACTAGTTTTAGAGATACCTTAGTAAGACAGTCTATAGATACTGTATTCTCAAGAAATAAAGAAGAAAAAACAACTCTTGATATTCTTCCTGCTATAAAAGAATATCAGCGTTATCGCACTCAACTTTTAAATTCTCTAAAACGCCAAGAACAGGAGATTTTCAGAAAAAATATTGAAGTCAACAATTATGTTGAAAATACCCTAAACGAAATTTTATTTGAAGAATATGAACATTATGAGAACTCTATTAAAAATCTGAAGACAGACTCGATGACTTATTTCTATGAACTAGGAGCCATCATTTTTATTTTGATATTAATAACTATCATTGCGATTTTCATCATCTTTAAAGATATCAACCAAAGTATTTTTTATCAAGATAAACTAAAGGCAGACGAAGAGAAAGCAAAACGAGATGCCATAGAAAAACAAAAGTTTTTATCGACTATGAGTCATGAGTTGAGGACTCCTCTAACTTCCATTATAGGGTACTCCGATATGCTAGATGATTCAGATGAAAATGTAAAATCGATCAAAGTGGCCTCCAATTATCTTTACCAAATGACCAATGAGATTTTGGACATGGCTAAGATACAAGCCGGAATTATTGACATAGTAACTACTCCTAGTAATCTTTTTAAAGTTTTTGATGACATCAAACTCAGTTTTAATGAGTTAATTAAAAATCAGCAACTAGATCCTATTTTTAATCTTCCAAAAGAAGATCTATCAGTAAAGGCAGATGCACATAGGTTACAACAAATCCTTTATAATTTAATGCATAATGCTTTGAAATATACAGAGGATGGATTTATAAAGCTTGAGGTGAGATCTGAAGAAAAAAATGATAAACTTGCTGTATACATAGAGATTGAGGACTCTGGTATTGGCATGACGGAACAGGAATTGAAAACTGTTTTCCAAGACTATCAGCAAGCGGGAACTCATAAAAACAAAATGAAAGGAACTGGATTGGGACTGGGTATTGTTCAGAAACTAGTGAAGGAGATGGGAGGGAAGCTTGATGTGGAAAGCGAACTCTATAAAGGAACGAGTTTTAAGCTGAATTTTGAATTTGAAAAAGTAGAGGATAGTACCATTGAGAAAAAAAGAAGAGAATTTAATTTATCTGATAATGCTTTAAAGGGGAAACATATTTTTATTCTCGATGACGATAAATTGATCGCCAGACTTTATGAAAAACTGTTCCAGCCTTATCATCCCAAGTTAATTGTTTTTACCGATGCTAAACTCGGTTTTGAACATCTTTTAGACCATCATGATTATGACTTATATTTAATAGATTTCAAGATGCCCTTTATGACAGGTTATGAAGTGCTTGAGAATCTCAAAAAAGAAGGTATTGTTTTGAAGAATACCTTGGTTTCAACTGCCAATGTCATGTTAGATGATACTGAGAGAAGGATGCTAGATAGTTTTGATGCTCGGGTTTTTAAGCCTGTAAAACGAGAGCTGATTTTGGAAAAAGTTGCAAAACTTCTACATCTTGAAGGGACCGAAGAGTTGTATTTTACTAATTTGGAAGTAAATGAGGAGGGGCAGCTCTTCAATTTTAAAGATCTTATGGTATATGCAAATGATGATGAAGACCTTTTGAAAGACTTGGTGGAGACTTTGGTCGAAGAAAATGATAAAGAACTCTCCAAATTTAACTTAGCCATAAAGGCAGAAGACTTTAAAGCTTTAGCTGAAATCATCCATAAGTTGTCTTCTCGCTTTGCTCAAGTAAATGCTAAATCTGTTCAAAACCTTAAAACACTCGAGCTAAATTTAAGAGAGAATATTGGCAAAACAGACCAAAAAACCTTGGTTGACCTCCATCAATATTGGAAAAACATCAATGAAGGAATGCGAGAATATATCGATAAAAGAGTTTAAAACTATTTTTTTATACCCTCTTTTGAATCGATATTTAAGCTACTTTTAATTTATTTTATACCCCCTAAATGAATAAATTAATAGTGGTAAGCCAGCCTGAGAAATGGCCTATTTCAACCGATCATACGTCCATTATTACTTCTCAAGATTATTTAACAAAGCCAGAGTATGCAAATTTAAAAAGCGCGAGAGTTTTTAATCTTAGCGACCAATATAGCTATCAATCCAAAGGCTATTATGTCTCCTTACTAGCAGAAGCTCGCGGTCATCTCGCGGTACCTACTGTTAATAATCTTGTAGATCTAGGAGAGAAAAAGCTAGTCAAAATCGTTTCAGAAGAATTTGAAGAAGAGATTCAGAAAAGTCTGAAGAACATCAAGTCACAAGAGTTTACACTCAGTATTTATTTTGGTCAAAATGTAGCTCAAAAGTATAAGGCTTTAAGCACTCTTATTTTTAGGCATTTTCAGATTCCGTTTTTAAGAGTGATTTTTAAACATTCGACCAAGTGGAATATAAAGTCCATCAAGGCAATTTCCATTTCAGAGATTCCAAAAGAGCATTTGGAAAGCATGTATTATTTTGCTTCTCAGTATTTTTCTAAAAAAAGATACGATACACCAAAAGCTAATAAGGCTGAATATGATTTGGCAATTTTGGTACAACCCAACGATCCTGCTCCACCAAGCAATGCAAAAGCCATTAAGAAGTTTGTAGACTTGGCAGAAAAAATGAATTTTTATGTAGAAATCTTAATGCCAAAAGATTTCTACAGGCTTTCTTCTTTTGACGCTCTTTTTATCAGACAAAGTACAGAGGTAAATAACGAGGCTTATGCCTTTGCTAGAAAGGCCTTACAAGATGGTCTTGCTATCATTGATTATCCAGATTCAATTTTAAAGTGCTGCAACAAGGTATTTATGGCGGAAGCACTTCAAAAAAATGGAATTCCCACCCCTAAAACGGTCATCGTTCATAAGGACAATAAACACGAAGTTCTTAAAATAACGGGCTTACCTTGTGTTTTAAAATCACCAGATTCTACTTTTTCTTTTGGAGTAAAAAAGGCAAAAAATGAGGACGAGTTTGAAAGTTTGATGACAGAGATGCTGAAAACTTCAGACTTGGTTATTGCACAGGAGTATACCTTTTCAGAATACGATTGGAGAATTGGTATCTTAGATGATAAGCCTTTTTATGCTTGTCGCTATTTTATGGCGAAAGGGCACTGGCAAATTTACAATTGGTCTGCTGCAAAAAAGGATGATCAAGATGGAAATGCAGACTGCTTTGCCATTGAAGACGTTCCTGAAAAAGTGATGAAAGCGGCTTTAAAATCAGCTAAAATAATGGGCAAGGGTCTCTATGGAATAGACATAAAAGAAGTCGAAGGAAAGGCTTTGGTTATAGAAATAAACGACAATCCAAATATAGATTTTGGCGTGGAAGATGGCCTTTATGGAGACCTTGTTTACACTACAATTCTCACATCTCTAAAAGACCGTCTTAATTCAAAATAGGAGCTATGAAATACCATCTTTTTGAAGTCTTCGGGATAGAACTAGAATACATGCTTGTAGATTGTTCTACTGGAAAAATTAAACCTTCAGTAGATGAATTGATGAGGCTTAAAACAGGTCAATTGGTGTCTGATGTGGATAATGGAGCTATAGAATGGAGCAATGAATTGGTGGCCCATGTCATCGAATTAAAAACCAATGGACCGACCAAAAATTTAAATCAATTAGATCTCGAATTCCATAAAAACATCCTTGAGATCAATAAGTTATTGAAACTAAAAGAAATGGTGCTTTGGCCAACAGCCTCTCACCCTTTTATGAATCCAGATTTGGAAATGAAACTTTGGGAGCATTCTTACAGCGACGTATATGCCCTTTATAACAAGATCTTTGACTGTAAAGGTCATGGCTGGTCCAATGTGCAAAGTATGCACATTAACCTTCCTTTTTATGATGATTTGGAATTTGAAAAATTACATGCAGCAGTAAGACTTATCCTTCCCATTCTTCCAGCTTTAAGCGCAAGCTCCCCGATTTTAGATGGGGAAAATACTGGTTTTAAAGATGCAAGAATGAAGATGTATCTGACCAATCAACATCAAATTCCTGAAATGACAGGTAAAGTTATCCCTGAGCAAGCATTCACTCAGCGCGATTATCAAATTAAGATTTTTGACCCTATTAATACTGCTATAGTTCCTTATGACAAGGAAAGTATCTTGGAGCATCATTTTTTAAATTCCAGGGGAGCCATTGCTAGATTTGATAGGAATGCCATCGAAATTCGGGTTTTAGATTTACAGGAATGTCCGTTAGCGGATATATCCATAAGTTGTTTTATTATAGAGGTTTTAAAGGAGTTAACCGATGAAGTTTATTCTAAGCTTGTTGACCAAAAGTCGTGGCATGAAAATGACTTGTTCAAGATTTTAGAAACTACCATATGTCAAGCTGAAGGAGCTATAGTAAGCAATGAAAAATACTTAAAAGTACTTGGAATTGATTTAAAGTCTATGCAAGTTGGTTCTATTTGGGTTCATTTTTTTGAAAGAGTGAGTCATCGCATGGACAAGCGACACCAAGACGCTATAAGGCTTATCCTTAAAAACGGGAGTTTGTCAACGAGAATCTTAAAAGCTATACAAGATGATTATTCTGAAGCTAACATTTTGAAGGTCTATAAACAACTCGAAAACTGTTTATCTACCAATCAACTTTTTCAATCTTGAAACTGGTCTTGACTTGTGAGCATGCAAATAATGCTTTACCAAAAAAATATAGATCTTATTTTTCCGAATTCAAGCAAAGATTAGAAACACATGAAGGATATGATCTTGGAGCATTCAGTATATTTAAAAACCTCAAACCTTTAGCTACATTTTCATCGTCTTATCCTTGGAGTCGACTTTTGATAGAAGTCAATAGATCCCCTCAGCATTCTCAACTTTTTTCTAGTATTTCAAAATCATTTAGTGAACAACAAAAACGAGAACTTATAGAAGAATACTACAGGCCATATCGAGAAGAGATTCAGAAGAAAATATATACTTATGTTAAGCAAGGAGAGTCTGTGTTGCATCTGTCGGTACATAGTTTCACACCGATCTTGAATGGGGACACAAGAAATACAGAAGTGGGTTTGCTTTATGATCCCAGAAGATCTGAAGAAAAGAAATGGGCTATGCATTTTAAAAAAAACTTACATGCCCATTTATCGAACCAGCGAATAAGAATGAATTATCCCTATTTGGGCAAAGCAGATGGCTTTACAACCAGTTTAAGGCATCAGTTTCAAGAGCGATATATCGGAATAGAATTAGAATTAAATCAGAAGTTATTAGTAAGAGAAGAGCATGGTAAGTATCTTAGTAAAGCACTTTATAAATCTATACAGAAGAACCTAGATTGGTAAAAGGTCAAATTCTTCATGCTTATATTAGAAATTATAAATATAGTTTAGGCTTGTGAAATAAGATTTAAAATCGTTTTTGTAAATTAGCGAACTATAAAAAGATAAGGTATGAATAAGAATACTGTTTTAGCCTGGGCTACTTTTATTATGATCATTGTAGGTTTAGGACTAATTGCTTTAGGAGCGTTTAGGTATAATGAAATTGCAGGATGGGGTTTTGCTTCTGTAGGAATTGGTTTTTTTGCCATAGCTTGGGTATTTAATGCGCTAAAAGGAAGAGTTTAATAAAGAAAAAGATAAATAATGGCAGATGATAAAAAAGTGATATTCTCCATGTCGGGAGTATCCAAAACATATCCAAGTGAAGATAAGCCTGTTTTAAAGAATATATATCTAAGTTTTTTTTACGGTGCAAAAATTGGGATTTTAGGACTTAATGGTTCTGGAAAATCTACTTTGATGAAAATAATTTCCGGTATTGAAAAAAACTACCGTGGTGATGTTGTTTTTTCCCAAGACTATACCGTAGGGTATCTTGAGCAAGAACCCGAACTGGATCCACAAAAAACAGTACTTGAGATCGTAAAAGAGGGAGTTTCTGATGTGGTAGCAATCTTGGATGAATACAACAAAATCAATGATGATTTTGGATTACCAGAGGTATACGAAGATGCTGAAAAGATGCAAAAATTAATGGATCGCCAAGCAGCACTGCAAGATAAAATTGAGGCTACCAATGCATGGGAACTCGATAATAAACTTGAAGTGGCTATGGATGCTTTAAGAACGCCACCTTCCGATCAAAAAATCGAAAACTTATCAGGTGGAGAAAAGCGTCGCGTAGCTTTATGCCGATTACTTCTTCAGGAACCAGATGTTCTCCTTCTCGATGAGCCAACCAACCACTTAGATGCAGAATCTGTGCATTGGCTTGAGAATCATTTGCAACATTACAAGGGGACTGTCATCGCAGTGACTCATGATAGGTATTTTCTAGATAATGTAGCAGGTTGGATTTTGGAACTCGATAGAGGAGAAGGAATTCCTTGGAAGGGAAACTACTCGTCTTGGTTAGATCAAAAATCTAAGAGAATGGCCCAAGAAAACAAACAAGCTAGCAAACGTCAAAAAACATTGGAGCGTGAGCTAGAATGGGTTAAAATGGCTCCAAAAGGAAGACAATCTAAACAAAAAGCTAGATTGAATAACTATGATAAGTTGATGAGTCAAGACCAAGATAAACTCGATGAAAAACTTGAAATCTATATTCCTAATGGACCGCGTTTAGGTAACAATGTGATCGATGCTAGCGGAGTAAGCAAAGGGTTTGATGAAAAGTTATTGTACGATAATTTAAATTTCAAACTTCCTCAAGCTGGTATTGTCGGAGTAATTGGTCCTAACGGCGCCGGTAAAACGACTATTTTTAAAATGATAATGGATGAAATCCATCCTGATAAGGGTGAATTTGTAGTTGGTGAAACCGCTAAAATTGCTTACGTAGACCAAGCTCATTCTAATATTGATCCAGATAAATCCATCTGGGAAAACTTTAGTGAGGGACAAGATTTAGTTATGATGGGCGGTAAGAAAGTTAATTCTAGAGCATATTTAAGCCGTTTTAACTTTAACGGCAGCGAACAAAACAAGAAAGTTAACAAATTGTCTGGAGGAGAGCGCAACAGGCTTCATTTAGCAATGACCCTTAAAGAAGAAGGTAACGTCTTGCTTTTAGATGAGCCAACCAATGATCTAGATATTAATACACTTAGAGCATTGGAAGAAGGTTTAGAAAACTTTGCAGGGTGTGCCGTAGTTATTTCTCACGACAGATGGTTTTTAGATAGAATTTGTACCCATATTCTAGCTTTTGAAGGTAACTCTGAAGTTTATTTTTTCGAAGGTAGCTTTAGTGAATATGAAGAAAATAAGAAAAAACGTTTGGGTGGGGATTTAATGCCAAAACGAATTAAGTATAAGAAACTAGTTAGATAGCAGTCATCATTTTCTAAATATATAATACCAAATTAGACCTATAATGACGCAATAAATCGTTTCTTTTTCGCCTGCTTTTCATCAAAAATAATTACCGTAGCTAAGGCTATGCTAGTTATTTTTGATTTCAATCAATCAAAAAATAATTCAATTTATTCATACGGCATTATAAATATAATTTGGTATAAGCTCTTTACAAGTTGTAGAGAGCTTTTATATTTAAAAAATTAATCATATAGTTATATCAATTTCGGTTGATAAGGAAAAACTTAATTATATTTATAAAAACATGTGATGAACAAAATTACTTTTCTAGTATTCTGTTTATTAAGTCGATTTATCTTTTCTCAAGAAGTGATAATAAACGAAGTGGATTGTGATACCCCTGGTGTAGATACACAAGAATTTATAGAGTTGAGAACTCAAGTTGTAGAGTCCCCATTGGATGGGTATGTTCTCGTTCTTTTCAATGGATCCAGCTCAGGAGCAGATTCCAGTTATTTTGCTTTAAGCCTTGATGGCTTTGTGACTGACTTTAACGGACTATTTGTCCTAGGTGGACCTGAACTTACTCCAAGTCCCAATTATCCTTTGCTTAAAAACTTCATTCAAAACGGGGCAGATGCTGTCGCTGTGTACAGGGGTAGAGTGGAAGATTTTGAAGAGGGAACTCTAGCCACTATAGATCATCTTGTAGACGCTCTGGTGTATGGAACAAGTGATCCAGAAGATCAAAACTTATTAAATCTCTTAGCAAAAACCGAACAAATAGATGAGGATGTGAATGGTAATTCTGACTCAGAATCTATGCAAAGGAACTTTGACGGATCTTGGTCTGTAGGTACACCGACTCCTAGAATACCAAATGATGGAAGTGGAATAACTCCTGTTTTTATAGATGTTACACCAAGTTCTAATCTTGTGACTGAAGGTGATAGCTTTACAATTGACTTTGAAACTTCAGAATCGTTGACGGAGGATATTATAGTTACTTTCAGTTTGATCAATGGAGGGTTTACCGAGCAGGATTATACCGGACAGACCTCTGTCACTCTTTTTGAAGGTACAAACTCAGGTTCTTTAACTATTAGTTTAGTCGACGATGAGGTAGATGAAGGCGATGAGTTTATTTCCATAGCGGTCGATATTCCTGATGAGCCTTTTATATTGAATAGTAACTTTATTCAAGTTATTGCCATTGATAATGATTTCACAATTGCCGATTGGGGCACTCCCATCAATCCAACTTTCAATAAAGTTGAGCCCACAGGACCATCTGATTATTTCGAAAGTTTAAACGGAGAATCTGGTCTTGATTTAAGTCAGGCTATACAAGATATCATTGCAGAAGAAGGAGTGGTTAAGATTCATACCTATGCAGATATCATAGATATTCTTAAATCTGCAGACCAAAGTCCAAGGAATAGCAACGAAGTCTGGCTAGCCTATAGAGAGGAATCAAGGCCCAAATATCTATACCAACTTAGTTCGTCAGGAACTGGATTTTGGAACAGAGAGCATGTATATCCTAGGTCTAGGGGAGGCTTTTTTAGTATAGAAGACGATGAAATCGCTACAGGAATCAATCAATGGTGGGTGACTAACGCGGATTCCTTAAGGCATGCTAATTCTGATGCACATGGACTTAGAGCGACAGATGCTAATGAAAACAGTTCAAGAGGTAACCAACATTTTGGAGAATATACAGGACCCGAAGGAACTCTAGGGAGTTTTAGAGGGGACATAGCACGAGCTGTATTTTATCTATCTATGCGCTTTAATGATCTTTCAGTTGTAGATGGATTTCCAGAGAATACTGGACAGCTTGGTGATTTACAAACCTTATTACAATGGCATTTAGACGATCCGGTGGATGATTTTGAGATGAACAGGAATAACATAGTGTATACTTGGCAAAACAATAGAAATCCCTTTATAGATTATCCAGAGCTAGCAAATTACATTTGGGGGAATAATCAAGGAGAGGTTTGGAATCAGCCCCTTTCAATAACTCAAAACATCACAGAAGAGATATCGATTTATCCCAATCCTGCCTCAAGCTATATTCAACTTCAAGGAATTTCAAATGATTCTCTTATTCAACTGTATTCAATGACAGGTAAAAAAGTACTAGAGACGAAAGTAAATTCTGAAGATCCAATACCGTTAAAGTTGAGTACTGGCGTTTATCTCGTAAGAGTTATGAGTGATTCCAAAGTGATAACCAAAAAACTTATCATCAATTAATTAAGGTTTCTTAATTATTATGAAAAATCTGTTGTCAAGACAATGGCTTCTTTATTTTTATACAAATTTTGAAAATGATAGCAACTTACTTTAAACATACCTTAGATTTCAAACAACCAAGTGGAACCTCACGAGGAGTTTTAAAGACAAAAGACTCTTGGTTTATCAAATTTGAGAATGATGTTAAGTATGGAATAGGTGAGTGTGGCCTTTTGAGAGGATTGAGTATTGATCCTGTAGAAGAATATGAATCAACTCTTCATTGGGTGTGTGAGAATATCCATTTAGGTTTAGATGTTTTATATTCTAAATTAGCGGATTATCCTTCTATTCAATTTGGTTTAGAAATGGCGTTTAATTCTTTTTCTTCTTCAAATCCTTATATTCTTTTTCCTTCAGAATTTACGGAGGGAAAGAAGGGAATGGTCATAAATGGATTGATTTGGATGGGCGAGAAGTCCTTTATGAAATCCCAAATTCAAGAGAAAATCAAACAAGGTTTCAGTTGTATTAAGCTTAAAATTGGGGCTATAGACTTCACATCAGAATTAGATTTGCTGAGGTACATCCGAAGTGAATTTTCAGCATCGGAAGTCGAATTAAGAGTAGATGCTAATGGTGCATTTTCTAAAGATTCTGCTTTAGAAAAATTAAAGCAACTCAGTGAATTTAATTTACATAGTATCGAACAGCCTATTGCTTCTGGACAATGGGAATCTATGGCAGACTTATGTAGACAAACACCTCTACCAATTGCATTAGACGAAGAATTAATTGGCCTTAAGGATGTAACAAAAAAGGAAAAAGCTTTACTAACTATAAAACCACAGTTTATTATTTTTAAACCTAGTCTTATCGGTGGCTTTAAAGGCACACAGGAATGGATAGATTTGGCAAATAAACACCATATAAAATGGTGGATGACTAGCGCTTTGGAAAGCAATATAGGGTTAAATGCGATTTCTCAATTTACATTTATGCAGCACAATGAGATGCCACAAGGCTTAGGTACCGGAAGTCTTTATACAAATAACATGAAAAGTCCCCTAACGATAGAAGGAGAAAAAATAAAGTACAAACCAGAATACAATTGGGAAAATAAATTTAATTTATGAAAGATTACATAGCATTAGCATCAAAAGGATATCATGAATGGTGGAGATATTTGGTAGGTGCATTTTTAATATTTATCATTTGGCAAGTGGGGTCAATCCCTTTTTTAGCCGCTGTTACATATAAATTGATGGCCGATGGAGAAGATGTTTCTGAAATTGGTAATTATGAAGTATTAATGGGTGCACTAGACTCTAACCTCACTTTTTTCTTGATGTTGTTTTCTTTTGCGGTTGGTTTTTTTGGTGTTTGGCTCATAGTAAGATTTTTTCATAATCAAAAATTTAAAGACCTCTTAACTACAAGAGCTAAATTCGATTGGAAGCGTTTTGCATTTGGGTTTAGCATCGTTGGTTTCTTTATAGCAATTATGACTATCTTGGACTATGTGATTAATCCAGATGACTATTTGTGGAATTTTAAATGGGATCAATTTATCATTCTAGCCATCATAGGTATCATAATGGTTCCTATTCAAACCACTTTTGAGGAGCTTTATTTCCGAGGGTATTTTATGCAAGGTTTGGGGGTTATTTTTAAAAACCGGTGGTTGCCTCTTATAGTAACCTCACTGGGATTTGGACTCCTACATCTTGGAAATCCAGAAGTTGGAAAACTCGGGTATATCATTATGGTAAGTTATATTGGTACCGGTTTTCTTTTGGGAATTATGGCTCTCATGGATGAAGGTTTAGAATTATCCATCGGTTATCACGCTGGGAATAATTTGATTACAGCATTGCTGGTTACGGCAGACTGGACTGCTTTTCAAACAGAGTCAATTTTAATTTATACGGAAGAACCCATGGTAGGTTTTGATGTCTTTTTTCCGGTTCTCATCATTTATCCCATTTATCTATTGGTAATGGCTAAAGTTTATAAATGGAAAAATTGGAAATCCAAACTCTTTGGAAAAGTAATTTTGCCTAAATCAATTTAATAATGTAGTTTTAACATATTATTAATTATTGTATTTAATATATCCAATATTGATACTACAAAATAAAACAATGATGATCAGTAGTCCTTTAGCAATTCATCCTAATTTTAAAATTAATGGGATTCATTTTGATAGAAATGAATTGTATTCAGTCGCCTATAGTTATGTAAAAGAAGGCGAACCTTTTGAAGAGAAAATTGGAGATTTTTTAATCGACTGGCTCAATGATGATTATGATACAATTGAGGTTAGAACTTCGGGATCTACTGGAGACCCTAAAACTTACTTTATAGACAAACAAAAGATGGTTAACAGTGCCTTAGCTACTGGTAAATTCTTCAAAGTAGAAGAAGGTACTACTGCTTTACACTGTTTGCCTGCAGATTACATCGGTGGCAGAATGATGTTGGTCCGAGCAATGATTTTAGGATGGGATTTGGACATTGTAGAGCCCAGATCCAATCCTCTAGACAACCTCTTTAAAACCTATGACTTTTGTGCCATGACACCCTTTCAAATGGACTATTCCTTAGGGAGATTGCATTTAATTAAAAAATTAATTGTTGGTGGTGGTACCGTTTCTGAACATCTTATTGGTTTAATCCAAGGTATACCTACAAAAGTCTTTGAAGTTTATGGGATGACAGAAACCATTTCTCATATTGCAGCCAGAAGGCTAAATCCTAAAAAGGATAATGAACAAAAGCGTCCTTTTGAAACTTTACCAAACGTAAGCATTTCAAAGAACGAGAATAATTGTCTTATCATAAAAGCCCCAAAAATCTTAGAGGAAGAACTCCAAACGAATGACATCATTGAGTTTTTAACTTATAAAAAATTCTATTGGAAAGGAAGGTTGGATAACATCATCAATTCTGGAGGGATCAAAATATTTCCAGAATCTGTTGAAGAGAAACTTCAAAAACAAGTTACTCAGCGTTTTTTTATAGCCGGCATACCAGATGATTCTTTGGGCGAACAAGTGGTCCTGTTTGTAGAGGCTCCTCACAATGAAAAGTTTTTAAGCGATTTAAAAGAGGTCGTTAAAAAACTAAAGTCTTTTGATAAATATGAAAGGCCTAAAAATGTTTATCTCATAGAAAAATTTCAAGAAACTCCTTCCGGTAAAATTCATCGTCAAAAGACCTTAAAAACCTTAATGGTGTAAATCCATTTTTTATTTCACTTGGATAATAGTGATATAGTATCCATACTTATTGATGGCCAAGTCTCCAAGATCTTCCAACTCTATTTCAATTTTTTTCCAATTGTTGTCTACAAGGGCTCTTGATAATTGACCTTTTTCTACATTCTGAAAATCGATAGGCATTTTGAAATTTTCAACATCTGTTTTCCAACGTAGATATAAAGTTTTACTCTTGTCATACTTAAGCTGCAATTCAGGAATAGAGTTGTAATTGAGGTATTGGTCAAAAATAGGTTTTAAATTAAGTTTGGTCTTGCTGTTGTAGAAATTGATAACATCGTTAGCATCGATAATTTGATACTTAAACGTTTCATGGAACTCTTTTAACAGACTCCACCATTTTTTATCATTATCAATAACACTTCTCAGTGTATTGAGCATATTAGCTCCTTTATAGTACATGTCTCCAGAGCCTTTATGATTTACTCCATATTCCCCTATTATAGGTTTATCGTTCGCTATGATATCTCTAAGGCCATATAAATACTTTATGGCTTCTTTTTTACCAAACTCACATTCTACAAAAACAGATTCTGCATAGGCTGTAAAGCTTTCATGTATCCACATATCTGCGATATCCGTTGCAGAGACGCTATTTCCAAACCACTCGTGAGCAGATTCGTGGATAATAATAAAATCCCATTTAAGACCAATCCCCGTTTTGGAAAGGTCGGTGCCCAAATATCCATTTTGGTAGCCATTTCCATAAGCTACAGCACTTTGATGTTCCATTCCTAAATAAGGGGTTTCCACTAGTTTAAAACCGTCCTTTTGAAATGGATAGTCTCCAAATTTTTCATAAAAACAATCCATCATAGGTCGAACTTGTTGGAACTGTTGCTTTGCTTTGTCCAAATTTTCCTTCAGAACATAATAATCTAAAGACAATTGGTTATACCGGTCCTCAAAATGAACATAATCAGCAATATTCAATGTGATGTTATAGCTGTTAATAGGTTGCCTTACTTTCCAGTGCCACTGTGTATAACCATCTCCTAAAGCTGTTTCAGCGATTAACCTTCCGTTGGAGACATTCATAAGTCCATTAGGAACACTCACTTTTATATCCACAGATTCTGGCTCATCGCTTTGGTGGTCTTTATTAGGATACCACAAACTCGCTCCTGTTCCCTGAACAGCTACACCTATAAATGGCTTATCATTAGTATCTTTAGAAAAGACAAAACCACCATCCCAAGGTGCGTTTTTGGCAACTATTGGATATCCTGAATAATAAAATTTAAGGTTATGTACGGAGGCTTTTTCGAGTGACTTATTGAAATTGATAAAAACCGCATTGAATTCTCTCTCATAACTTAGAGATTCATTTTCAAAAATAAGAGAGTCAATCTTCATGTTTTGAAATAAATCCAGTTGTATGCGCTTAGTTGGAGCTTTAACTTTAAACTCAATCTCATTAAAACCCTGAACATATCTTTTCTCTGGATTTACTTTAACGTCCAAAGTATAGGAGAGTACATCAAAACATGTGCGTTCTGATCGAAGTGCTCCTCTTAAAGTATCTGCTCTGCTGAATATTTCCTGATTAGCATTCACTATTTGTGAGTGCATTGTTAAGGAAAAACAGAAGATGAAAAGGATAATGTATATTCGTTTCATAAGAAATTTAATATCAGATTTATAACAATAATACTATGAAAAAAATTATTTTTATTCTCTTGTCCTTTACGTTTTTGTCTTGTGGAAGCGATAGTCAACTCGTCGATGGTAGAGTCACAACTGAAACTGATGAGCCTTTAGAAGATGTCTTGGTACAGGTTATGGGTACAGATCTAAATTCCAAAACAAATCCCAAAGGTTCTTTTAGGATAAACACAAAAAACAGGGGAGATGAGCTTATTTTTACACATCCCACTTATGAGATGTTCAGATTAACAATTGACGAAAATCAAGAGCTTATTGAAGTTAAACTTATAAAAAAGAATACCCCAGAGCTAGAGAAATAAATCTATTTTTTCCTGAGGCACCCTCGAATACAACATCTGTAAATCCAAAATTATATCTGGCATCTGCACGAAGTCCAGAACCCAAGCTTAAACCCACCCCAACGGCTCCGGAAATGTCTACCTTTTCGGATTCTAAGATATCTGATTCATTCAAAAGATAGCTAAATTGTGGGCCGAATTGTATATTAAAAATTCTTAAAAAGTGGAATTTTGCCAGAACAGGAACCAAGACGTAGTCTGTTTCGATATCACTTTGATTAAAACGTCCCCCCTGTTGAGAAAAAAGAATCTCTACCTGAAGTCCTAGGGTATTGAACCGAGCTCCAGCAAACACTCCTCCTGTAAAGCCTAACTTTCCGTCAGCAGCTATATCTGATATAGAGGCATAGTTAATACCTCCTTTGATTCCCAAATCTAAACTTTGAGCACTAAGCTGAAATGAACAAAAGAAAACAAATACTAGGATAAGACTTTTCATAACATTTTTCATAACTAAAGGTTTTTATAACAACGTTTTTGAATTTAATTTAGTTTAACAAAGCAGATAAAATTGCATCTAACTCATCTGTACTCAAATTGATTTCAATAATTCTGCCTTTCTCATCAACAAGATAATGCTGTGGGAGATGAATAATCCCCATATCAGAAGCCATTTTACCTGTAAAGCCTTTTTCAATCCTATAGGATTCCCAAGGTAGAGAGCTTTCTATAACGGAAGAGGTCCAATCTTCTTGATTGGTATCTAAAGATATACTTATAATTTCAAAGTTTTTAAAATTGTACTTTTCATAGATTTCCTTTAAGTCATTGTTTTGAAGTCTGCATTTTTCACACCAACTGTTCCCAAAGAGAATTAGGGTATACTGAGTTAGATGGGATTTGAATTCAATTGCTTTAGAGCTTATAGATATTAATTCATAGTTAGGAATTTCACTCCCTATTTGAAATACTTTTCGTTTGTCTAGATAATTTTCTATACTAGTGACATCATTTGGGTTTAACTCCTCGACATCTAAATTAGAATATAAGCTTATGATATCATTAAGTAATAAATTTTGTTCCATTGTTATTTGTGAAAGCACCTTTCCTAAATAGTCATGATTTGGATACTTTTTAATTAAACTGTCCATTTTAGTGTAAAGAGCATCTCTGCTTTTCTTGGATTTGGAAAAAGATTTGAAATAGGTTTCTATTTCTTTCTTTAGAGTTGGAGTTTTACCTCCGCTCACTTGCTTAGTTTCGTAGAGCTTAAAATTTTGGCCGTCTATGGTTTCTTCATCAATAAGAATATCGAAAAGAAGTGTATCGTTTTCTAAATAGAAAACATCTGAGTTAGAGATCGAATCAAATTCGAATCGAAAAGCTTTTGGAGAAGATACTTCTCCTCTGAGTTGAAAGCTATTATTGATCACTTCAGCACTGTCTAGAACATCATCAAAACGGATATAGATGTAGTCTTCAAAACCCCCATTGATACTTCCTTGAACTAAAAAAGTTTGTTTATTACTGGTTTTTTTTAGGGGTTGCATACAACTGATTAAAGCTAACACAAGACCGAGGTAAAGTATACTTTTATTCATAATTGTAAAAATACTATAAAAAAAGGTTGCTGAGAGCCTACTATTCTCTAATGCAGATTAAAACCCATAATCTCGCAATAGATTGCCTTTTTTTAGCACTCTTCTCATCAGGAAGAATTACCTCAGCTATGGCTGTGCTAATTATTTATACGACGTTATAAATTTAATTTGGTATAAAATAGACGACTTGTAAATCTATTTAGCTAAAATCGTTGATGCGCTCACTTAAGTCGTAGACTTTAATTCCTGGCAAGATAGATTCTATGATACTACTTCCCGTAGCACTTCTGTACCCCCCAGCACAATGGACCATAATGGGTTTATCTGTAGGTATATTTTTAGCTGAATTTCTCAATTCATTAAGTGGGTGATTTTTGGCGGAATCAAATTTCTGAGATTCTTTAAATTCGCTTACATTTCGGATATCGATAATGGTATAGTGATCTGGATGGTGTTTAAAATCCATATAATCCAGATCAATAGAAGACTTAAAACTTCTTTGGCCAAGTGTTAATACTGCTTTTACTTGAGATTCGTACCCTATTTTAGCAATTCTAGATAGAATTTCATCATAATCTGAAATAGAGTTTAATACAAGGTAAAACTCTTCGTTAGGTTGAATTATCGCTCCAATCCAAGTTTCAATTTTATCATTTTCAGACCTAGCCATTATATTGAAACTTTTGGGCAAATGGTTGGCTTTGTAAATGGCTTGGGGACGAGTATCTATAACTGGTGCGTCTGCATCAAAAGATTCCACGTTCAGGTGAACAGGAATATCAGAAATAGACTTCCTAAATGCAGGAGCTCCTCTCTTATTGATATCTACATCATGCCCAAAGTAAGAGGGAATAAACGGTTGTCCATCTAAAATTTCAGTTATAAACTCTTCTTCGGTTTGCTTTTGAAAAGCCCAATTGCCTATTCGCTCGTTACCTAATGTACTTGTGGTATCTGAACTCATGTTTTTACCACATAGACTTCCAGCTCCATGGGCAGGATAGACCCATACATTGTCGGATAGGTGATTGTATTTGGTAGTCATTGTTTTATACATAGCCTGCGCCAGTTCTTTTCGCTTTGCAGTCATATTTCCTGCTTTTTCTCTTAAATCTGGTCGGCCTACATCCCCAATAAAGAGAGTGTCTCCTGTAAAAATAGCTTCTTTAGTAGTGGCTTTGTCCACAGCATGAACTGTTATTCCATCTGGAGAATGTCCTGGCGTGTGGATACATTTAAAAGTGATGCCATTCATTTTAAGTTCTTCACCTTCATCAAAACTTTGGTGAGGATAATCTGCCCCCACCAATTTACTTACATAAATCACAGCACCAGTTTCTTGATATATTTGCAGGTGACCACTCACAAAGTCAGCATGAGGATGCGTTTCAAATACAGCAACTATTTTTGCTTTTTGCTCTTCTGCATAGTCATAATAAGCTTGTGGATCTCTGGTAGGATCTACAAGGGCCATTTTTCCATCGCTTACAATAGCGTAAGATAAATGCGATAAAGGTTTGTCGTTATATTGTTTAATTGTCATAGCTGCTTTTTTAAATTATTGATTTGATTTTCCAGTAACATAACTCATAAAAGACTCGGCTTTATCGAAATAAGTGTTAGTCTCTTGCCTTGTAGGATATCCTAAAACTTATAGCTTTTCTTTTACAAGGTCTACTGTAGATGAATTGTTGCAATTATAAGAAATCCTGTCGTTTTCAACATCTATTTCTAGTTGAGAAACATCTTCTAAAGTTTGTAAATTTTTTGTAATTGTATGGGCACAGCCACCGCATTTCAAATTCTGGATTACCACTGTAGTTGTCATGATTTTATCTAATTTTTTAATTTTAATCTCTTCATAATAAATTCAATAGTAAACATTTCTATTTTAAATATATTGAATAGTATTTTAAAAGACTCACTAAATTTTAATCAAATAAACAGCATCTAAACAAAAAAGACAGTAACAAAAGTTACTCACTATCCAATGTTTAATAATTTAATAGAATTCCTGTTAAGTTTGATTTTGTTGATCTTTTCTAGTTGTTTTAAAAGTCTTGAAATAACAACACGACTTGTATGTAGGTCGTAGGCAATATCTTGGTGGGTTATTTTAATCTCTGAATCAACATAGTATTTGGATTTGTTTCTAAGATAGTCTAACAAACGCTCATCCATTCTTTTAAAGGCTATATTATCTATGGTTTCAAGAACCTCCATTAAACGTTCATGGTAGCTATTAAAAATAAAGTTTCTCCAAGATTTGTATTTTCCCAACCATTCTTCCATCTTTTCAATAGGAATCATCAATAAATCCGAATCGGTTTCTGCTACAGCTTTTATTTCACTAATGGCAGAACCAGTACAGCAAGAGAGAGTCATAGCACAGGTTTCTCCTTTTTCTAAAAAATATAGCATAAGTTCAAAACCATCTTTGTCTTCACGCATCACTTTTATAACACCGTCTAGTAATAATGGCATAGCCTTCATGTACTGTCCAGGGCGAATCAATTCTCCTCCAGCTTCGATAGATTTTATAATTCCAACCTCATTGATTTCTTGAATCAACTCCTCCTCAAATATATGTCCGTAGTTCCTTTTTACTTGATCTGTCATACTTCTTAATGTATTTTTGCTAAAATATAATTATTGAAACTTTTATTAATGGCTTATTATAAAATTTTTAAACCATACGGCATGTTAAGTCAATTTGTTTATAACCAAAAGCGACGCAAAAATAAGAGATTATTAGGTGAGCTTAGCGATTTTCCTGAAGGAATAATGTCGGTGGGTCGATTGGATCAAGACTCTGAAGGTTTATTGTTTTTGACAACAGATGGTAAATTTAGCCATCATATTACTTCCTCTGGAATGGAAAAGGAATATTGGGTGCAGGTGGATGGTATAGCAAAAAAAGAGCATGTTGAAAAATTGTCTAAAGGCTTAGAGATTAGTATTTATGGTAAACCTTACCAGACATTGGCTTGTCAAGTTAAACTGATGGAACCACCTCAAGATTTACCAAAACGCGCTAAAGATATTCGAAATGAAAACGATCATGGAGTAACCTCTTGGTTGTCTATCACGCTTACTGAAGGTAAATTTAGACAAGTAAGAAAAATGACTGCCAAAATTGGCCTTCCAACTCTTAGACTAGTTCGCTATCGAATAGGAGAGCAAACCATCGAACAAATGCAAGCAGAAGAAGTGATCGAAATGCAATCATAATTTACCACCAGACCACAAAACATTTAAACGTGTTTTCCTTTTCGTCTTTTCTAAGCAGCATGGGAGATTGGTTTTGCTCCACCAAGTAGTGAAGCTGTATTAAAATTTTGGAATAAGAGCGCCAAAGGGTATGCTGACTTTCATCTGTAAACCAATTGATTTTTTTGGGTATATAAAATTTATGATCTTTCCAGGGCTTGTCTAAAAACTCATCCAAGGTATAATAATAGCCAGAAATGCAACTGAGATTTGTCTTATGGAACCTTATATGACTATTTTCGGGTAGAAACAATATGGCTTTAAAGCAAAGTTTCTGCTGAATTTTCCATGGATCTAAATCAAGCTTATGTAAAGTGGCTTCAGCATCTGGATGGTATAATAACGGAAATTGTTTGGTTTTTAATTTCTCTGCCTTGTCGATAAATCGGTCACGCCTATTAGGACCTATCCAGCAAAAATCTGGATCTTCGTGAAGGCTATTGTCATATAAATAAATTTTGTTCATTAATTCTATATGCACAACTTCACCAATGTCCTTATCAAAACAGATAAAATCGAATTCACCAAGAGTTATCTTGTCTTTTATGATTTGAAGACTATAAACAATTTCTCTATAGCGCTTAGACTGCTTTAGATATAATCGAAAAAATATTTCAGCGCGCTTTCCTAAAAAACCAAAAGCTCTAGCCTGCTTAAAAGGAAAAATCTCTAAGGGCGTAACCTCTGGATTTAGAATAGATTGCAGTCCAAGGATTTTTGTTTCTGGAAGTTGATTTACCATCAATCCAGTTCTCAAAAACCCTTGGTATTGCTTTAAAATTTGCAAATCTGAATCTTTACTATTCAAGCTCTAAGGCTATTTTTATCATATTATTAAATGTAGATTCCCGTTCTTTTGCTGTGGTTTGTTCTCCAGTGATCAAAGAATCGGAGATGGTTAAAATAGCTAGAGCATTGACGTTGTGTTTGGCAGCTATAGAATATAAGCCAGCGGCTTCCATCTCCACACAAAGAACGTTGTAAGCAGCCCATTTTTTATGATCCAAAGGATCGTCTGTATAGAAAAAATCTGAAGACAAGACATTTCCTGCTTTAAATGAGATTTTTTGATCTCTAGCAGTCTTTATCGCTTTATCAAATAAATCAAAACTAGCAGTTGGAGCAAAATCTCCACCATTAAACCGATTTCTGTTTAAAGAAGACGAACTAGACGCCGCCATAGCAATAACGACATCTCGCATTTTCACCTCCTGTTTTATGGCTCCCGCACTTCCTACACGTATAAGGTTTTTCACCCCAAATTCTGTGATTAACTCATGGGCATATATACTTATAGACGGAATACCCATACCAGTACCTTGCACTGAAATTTTTCGACCTTTATAAGTGCCGGTGTATCCAAGCATTCCTCTAACTTCGTTATAACAATTGATATCTTCTAGATAAGTTTCTGCAATCCATTTAGCCCTTAAAGGGTCACCTGGTAGGAGTATAGTTTCTGCGATTTCTCCTTTTTTGGCATTGATATGTACACTCATTTTTTTAATTTTTAGTAATTAGTAGATGAAGACGTTCCGTCTACAATAGCAATTCCTGAGGAAACTCCTATTCTTGTAACCCCCATATTGATGTATTGTTGAGCGGTATTGGAATCTCTGATGCCTCCAGACGCCTTAATCTGAACCTGGTTTGAGATGTTTTCCTTCATGATTTGGACAGCCTTGAGCGTAGCCCCATGACTCCCAAATCCAGTAGACGTTTTTACAAAGTCGGCGCCAGCTCGTTCAGCTATCTGACAAGCTTCTGCAATTTCTTCATCTGTAAGATTGCAAATCTCTAAGATTACCTTTAAAGTATGAGTTCCTATCCCTTTTTTGACAGCTCGAATATCGTTTTCAACATATTGAAATTCTTTACTCTTTAATTGCCCTTGGTGAAGCACCATATCAATTTCTGAAGCACCATCTTCTATAGCTTGTTTGGCTTCTTCAACTTTAGATTTTGTCGAGGTTGCTCCAAGGGGGAATCCTACAACGGTACAGACTTTAACATCCGATCCTTTTAAGCTCTGTGTGGCAGCACTCACATAACTTGGATTGATGCAGACCGTTGCAAACTTATAAGCAATGGCTTCTTCGCATAACTTATGAATTTGTAATAAAGTGGCATCCGCACTTAATAAGGTATGATCTATAAAGGTGTTTATCATAAACTGAAAATTTAAGTAAAGATAAGAGAATGAATTTATATTGATAAACAGAAGAGCCTTATAATATAACTTTAACCCAGGTTTGCAGTATTCAAAATATAGTGTACTTTTGCATCCATTAAATTAAAATGTAAAATTATGAATCATTATGAAACTGTTTTCATCTTGAATCCCGTTTTATCTGAAGACCAGATAAAGGAAACAGTGAAGAAATATGAAGATTTTCTTGTTTCTGAAGGTGCCAAGATGGTGAACAAAGAAGATTGGGGGCTAAAGAAATTAGCATATCCAATTCAGCACAAAAAAAGTGGATTTTACCACATGTTTGAGTACGAAGTGGTTGGTCCTACTATCGAGCCTTTAGAAGTTATGTTTAGACGAGATGAGCGTATGATGCGTTATCTAACTGTCAAGCTAGACAAACATGCTATCGATTGGGCTAAAGAACGAGTTAAACGAATTAAAACCGGCGCGTAATTATGGCAACAATTGAAGAACAATCAAAAGGAAAAAACGACGGTGAGATTAGGTATCTTACCCCGTTAGATATTGAAACAAAAAGCAAAACGCGTTTTTGTCGTTTTAAAAGAGCTGGTATTAAATATGTAGATTACAAAAATGCCGACTTTTTAATGGAATTTGTAAACGAACAAGGTAAAATTTTACCAAGACGTTTAACAGGTACATCTTTAAAATACCAAAGAAAGGTTTCACAAGCTATCAAGCGTTCACGTCATTTAGCTTTGATGCCATATGTAGGTGATTTATTAAAATAAAAAGGCAGAAAAATGGAAATTATACTAAAAAAAGACGTTGACAGTGTTGGTTTTACTGACGATCTTGTATCTGTGAAAAACGGATATGGACGTAACTTTTTAATTCCTCAAGGTGTTGCTGTATTAGCGACTCCTTCTGCGAAAAAAGTGCTGGCAGAAAATATAAAGCAACGTGCTTATAAAGAGAAAAAAGTTATTGATGAGGCTAAGACTCGGGCTAACAAAGCAAAAGAGCTTGACCTTAAGATCACTTCAAAAACTGGAGCTGGAGATAAATTGTTTGGAAGCATCACAGCTTCAGACCTTAAAGATCACTTAGCGAAACAGGAAGTAGATATAGACAAGAAATTCATTACTATTCTTGGTGGAAACATTAAACGTTTAGGTCAATATGACGCTAAACTAAGATTCCACAGAGATGTTATATTAGATTTTTCATTCGAAGTAATCGCTGAAAACTAATGGTATTAAAATATTTTTAAAAAAAAAAGCTGACTCATAAACGAGTCGGCTTTTTTTAGTTCCATTAACCAAATTTTAAATATAATCCACAATGAAAAAAAATTACTTTTTAATTATCTTATTTTTAATGGGTTTTGCAAGTATTGCTCAAGTGACCACCTCAACCATGTCGGGTTTAGTAAAAGATGATACTGGCCTTACGCTTCCCGGAGCAAACATCGTCGCTACTCATGTCCCCACAGGATCTGTATACGGGTCAATGACCAATATGGATGGGAGATTTAGAATCAATAACATGAGAATAGGTGGGCCTTATAAAGTGGCTATTTCTTATGTTGGCTTTGAAACCAGAATTTTAGAAAATATCAACCTTGATCTTGGCGAAACTTTCAATATTGAAGTGACTTTACTCACTTCTTCTAATGCCTTAGATGAAGTCACCATTATCGTATCTGAAAATCCTACGTTTTCTAGTCAGAGAACTGGCGCAGCAACCCAAGTTACTAGTAGGGATTTAAAACGCTTGCCCACTATTTCCAGATCAGCACAAGATTTCACAAGGCTGGAACCTACAGCAAGTGGAAATTCTTTTGGAGGTAGAAATGATCAATTCAACAACTTTACATTAGATGGTGCTGTTTTCAATAATCCTTTTGGATTGGATTCACCAACTCCTGGTGGTCAAACAGGGGCACAACCTGTTTCTTTAGATGCTATTGAGCAAATAAAGGTAACTACGGCACCTTATGATGTTACACTTTCCGGTTTTACAGGAGCTTCTGTGAACGCAGTGACAAAGAGTGGTGATAACACCTTTAAAGGAACGGTATATTCTTTCTTTAGAAACGAAAATTTAACCGGTGGTAAAATTGAAGGCCAGGATGTTCCCAAAGCAGATCTAGAGCAGCTACAATATGGGGTGAGTATTGGAGGGCCAATTGTTGAAAATAAATTATTTTTCTTTGCCAATTTTGAAAAAGATGATCGCACAGATCTTGGATCTCCTTTTTCACCAAATAGAGGTACAGGAGCTATTAATGAGTCTAGAGTCTTAGCTTCGGATATGATTGCGGTTTCTCAAGCCTTGTCAGATTTAGGCTATGATACAGGACGTTTTGAAAACTTTAATTTCAATTCAGAATCTACCAAGGGAATTATTAAATTGGATTGGAATATCAATCAAAATCACAAAGCTGCTTTTATCTATAATTTCCTAAAAGCATCAAAAGATACTCCAGCTAACAGGACAGCTTTGGGCTTTAGAGGTCCTAGTCCTTCGGTTATTCAATTTGAGAATTCAGCCTATGAAATCAATAATAACCTTGATTCTTTTCAATTTGAATTGAATTCAACCTTTGGAAACGTTTCTAATAAATTTCAAGCTGGTTATACTTATTTTGATGACTTTAGAAATCCAAATTCGACCCCAGCACCACCTATTACCATTCAAGATGGGAACGGATCCAATTACATCATTGCTGGACACGAACCTTTTTCTATCAATAATGAATTGCAACAAAAGGTTTTCCAAGTGACCAATAATGTCAATATTTTTGTGGGGGACCACTCCATAACTATTGGAGGGGCTTTTGAACGATTCGAATTTGATAACTCCTTTAATTTAGGGGGTTATGATAATTTTGGTAATCCTATTCGATATTATGGAACATTTCTAGGAGGAGAATATCCTTCAGTCAATGACTTTTTAACAGATGCAAATGCAGGCGCTCAAAGTGCAATTGCTCAAAATCTAGCTTTTGCCCAATCTACCTTCGATTCTAGAAATGCCAATGGAGTGGGACAAGATGGTGGATGGAGACTTTCTGAAACCAATGTAGGTCAGTTGTCTTTTTATGCACAAGATGAATGGAGTATGACCGACAATTTTAAACTCACCTTTGGTTTGCGTTTAGACAAACCCTTATATTTTGACACCGACGAGAAGATTCAAGAATATATAGATATCGATAATGGTGCTTCAGTGGATCCAACCACGATCTATTTTGATCCTGAAACCAATGCAGAAACGACTTTAAATTCAACTCAATTACCTACAGATCAATTTTTAGTATCCCCTAGACTGGGTTTCAATTGGGATGTTAGAAATGATAAAACTTTTCAAATTCGCGGTGGAACCGGAGTATTTACAGGTAGATTACCTTTTGTTTGGATCGGTAACCAAGTAAGTGGAGCCGATCAGGGATTTTTCCAAATCGTAGATCCAGACTTTAAATTTCCACAAGTTTGGAGAACCAATATTGGACTAGATTATAAATTTGAAAATGGACTTATTGCGAGTACAGATATTTCTTACACGGAAGACATTCATGCTGCACATGTTCAAAACTGGGGACTCAAAGAGCCAACAGGAACTTTGGAAGGCGTAGATAGCAGAGCCATCTATAGAGCAGCAGATAAGGGTGAAAACGATGCGTATGTCTTTACAAATTCAAATAAAGGACGCATTTTTAATGCGGTAGGAACTTTGAAGAAGTTTTTTGATAATGGTCTCTATGTTAGCACTTCATATAGCTACTTGAATGCAAAAGATGTAAACTCCATAGAAGCAGAAATCACAGGAGATGCTTTTACTTTTAACCCAACAGTAGGAAATGCTAATAATGATGCGTTAGGCTTTTCCAAATATGGAGATACACATAGGTTTATAGCTGTTATTTCCAAAAATTGGCAATACGGGAAAAGTAAACAATGGGAAACAACAGTATCTAGTTTTATTGAGTATGCTCAAGGTGGACGTTATAACTTTACTTACGGAGGTGATATCAATAATGATGGGTCAGATAGAAATGACTTGCTTTATATTCCTACGGTTCAGGAGTTAGGTCAAATGACTTTTTCTGGTCTTGGACAAGCTGAGGCTTTTAATACTTTTATTGAAAATAACGATTATATGAGTGATAATCGAGGACGTTATTTTGGACGTTATGGTGCTAAAGCTCCGTGGAGAAGTACAGTGGATATCAAAATACTTCAAGATTATAACTTTAAAGTTAGCGATACAAAAGTCAATACAATCCAGATAAGTCTTGACATTTTGAACTTTGGAAATTTATTGAATTCAGATTGGGGTGTTGTTCAAGAACCATTTAATCAACAGCCTATAGGGGTGGTTGTGGATCCTGCGACCAATGAACCAGTATATACTTACAATGAGAATAGAGTAGACACTTTTGCAGTTAACACAAGTTTACTCTCTAGATGGAGAATGCAAGTTGGATTGCGTTATATTTTTTAAAATAAAACAATGAACAAAAGGAAGATCGGTAGACCAACTACCGATCTTTTTTTATTTTTGCAACTATGAAATACGAAAGACTTACACAGGAACAGCTTGACGAAATGAACAAAGAATTTATTAATTTTTTGGCAAGCCAATCTATTACCAATGAAGAATGGGAGGATATCAAAACCAACAAACCGCAGGTAGCAGAAGACGAGCTGGATGTATTTAGCGATCTGGTTTGGGAAGGAGTGTTGAACAATGTTAACTACCTAGAACACTTTTCTCCACAGCAGTTGTTCCTTTTCGAATTTACAGATCAGCATATAGACCTTATAGGCATTAAAATTCAAAACGAAACTGTCGATATCAATACTAAACAAGGTTTTCAATGGCTTAGAGATAGCTTGTTGAATGAGGATGTGAACATTTATCAGTCTAGAAAGGCTTTAAGTGAGGACAGAAATAAGGATATTTTTGCATTGATTAAACAAGGAGCACATATTACCAAAGGCAAACTTTATCACTATTTTAGTGGTATAGTTGAAAAGTAACTACAATTTAGATTTTTTATAATTTTTAGAACAACACATGGCAAGCAAGGCGTCAATACCAAAAGGGACTCGTGATTTCTCTCCACTTGAACTGAGCAGAAGACACTATATTATCTCTGCGATTGAAAAGCATTTTAAAACCTTTGGCTTTCAACCGATAGAAACTCCAACATTCGAGAATTCTGAAACCTTGATGGGAAAATATGGTGATGAAGGAGATCGCCTTATTTTTAAGATATTGAATTCTGGAGACTTTTTAGGTAAAGTAAATTCAGATATTTATAATTCCCAAGATAGTCTGAAGTTATCGCCTCAAATCTCAGAAAAGGCCCTTAAGTATGACCTTACTGTTCCCTTTGCACGGTATGTGGTACAACACCAAAACGAAATTGATTTTCCGTTTAAACGCTATCAAATCCAATCTGTTTTTAGAGCAGATCGACCTCAAAAAGGGAGATTTAGAGAGTTTTTACAATGTGATGCCGATGTAATTGGGAGTGATAGTTTGTGGCAAGAAGTAGAATTTATTAAGCTTTATGATGCTGTATTTTCAAGTTTAGGCTTAGAAGGGGTGACAATTAAAATGAATAATAGAAAAATCCTTTCAGGACTAGCAGAAGTCATTGAAGAAAGTGACAAATTGATAGATTTTACGGTAGCTCTAGACAAGTTGGATAAAATAGGGGAGGAGGGCGTGAAAAAAGAAATGCTTAACAAAGGAATTTCTGAAAACGCTCTCAAAAACATTCAGCCTATTTTTAGCCTTGAAGGTGATTTTTCAACAAAGATTAAGCTTTTAAAATCTTTACTTTCTAATTCTGAAGTAGGCCAAAAGGGGATTCAAGAACTTGAATTTATAGAAAAGGCCTTACAGTCATTGCCTCTCAAGATGGCTAAATTGGACTTGGATGTGACTCTAGCCCGCGGACTCAATTACTACACGGGAGCTATTTTTGAAATTTCAGCCCCAGAAAAGGTTAAAATGGGATCGATAGGTGGTGGTGGAAGGTACGATGATCTCACTGGGATTTTTGGGCTAAAGAATAAGATGAGTGGAGTAGGAGTTTCATTTGGACTAGATAGGATTTATCTAGTCTTGGAGGAGTTGGATTTGTTTCCAAAGGCTATAGAGGAATCGACAAAAGTCTTGTTTATAAACTTTGGGGAGGAAGAAGCTTTGTATGCTTTAAAGGCAGTCAACGCTCTAAGAACTTCATTTGTAGCTGCTGAATTATATCCCGATGCTGCTAAAATGAAAAAACAAATGACTTATGCTGATAAACGCAATATTCCTTTTGTAGTCCTAGCTGGAGATACTGAAATGCAATCTAAAGTTTATAATTTAAAAGATATGAAGTCTGGAGATCAGGAATCATTAAATCTAGAAGAATTAATAAATAAACTATCAAATTAGTAATTTTTACAACTTTTAACGCTTTATTAAATAGTATAAATGTGAATTTATCTTTATATTTAATAAAAAATAATGGGATCAACGAATAAATATAAAGGCATTAGACCTAGAAAAGTCACTGGAAGACCTGAAAACGAAGTGCATTTAGCTGATATGCATGGTGATGGTGTTCATTTTGATAGAGAGCTATTAGCAAAAGCAAAGCTTGAAAAACAATCTGATAAAGACATAGAAGCTCAAGATAAGAGTAAAAACTCGGCGACTAAAAAGCCTAGCTAACTACAAAGCTTTTATAGACACTCTAAAGTTTAAATTTATTTTTTTATATCCCATCCAAAATTCTTTTGTTTAATTTTTTTCAGACTTTAAAAATCCTTAAATAGTAAAGATCAACCTTGGTTATACATACTTTAGCATCGATAAAAAAGTTTTATACTCAGCTGACTTAAATTCACTGAAAGTCTTTTTGTTTAAAATTTAGGCACAAAAAAGCCTCACTATTAGTGAGGCTTTTTTGTGTAGCGTGGACGAGAATTGAACTCGTGACCTCCGAGTTATGAATCCGACGCTCTAACCAACTGAGCTACCACGCCATTTAAGATTTGCAAAGATAATATTATCTTTTGCTTTAACAAATTTGATTGTACAATAATTTTAAATAAAGTTTTTATACTTCACGCAATTATCCATATATTGCTTTTCAAAATAAAATTTAGTGCAATGAGTGATAAAGTAAAATATGAGATGGAATTTCCCATACAGGTTTCTCCATCTTTACTATACCAATATATTTCAACACCTTCTGGATTAAGTGAATGGTTTGCAGATAATGTGAATTCCAGAGGTGAGTTATTTACATTTATGTGGGAAGGGAGCGAAGAGGAAGCAAAACTTCTCTCTAAAAAAGCAGACGATCGAATTAAGTTAAGATGGACTGAAGATGAAGAAGAGGGCCTAAATTATTTCTTTGAAATGAAAATTCAAGTGGATGAGATCACTAAAGACGTGTCTTTGATGATTACAGACTTTGCTGAAGAAGGTGAAGAAGATGAAGGCAAGATGCTATGGGATAACATGGTATCAGGTTTAAAACAAATTCTAGGATCCTCTTAAAATAAAACACGTTATGAAAGTAAGTTTTAATGGTAATCTTTTACCATCTGATGAAGCAACACTAAATTTAAGTAATAGAGGTTATAATTATGGCGATAGCCTCTTTGAGACCATGAGAGTTATTAGTTCTAAAATCATGTTTTGGGAATCTCATTACTTTAGGTTGATGTCGTCTATGAGAATTTTAAGGATGTCCATTCCAATGGATTTTTCCCCAGAATTTCTTGAAGAAAAAATCATAGAGCTCATCAAAGCAAACGGTTTGGGATCTTCTCCTGTTCGCGTTAAAATTAATATTCACAGACAAGCAGGTGGTTACTATACTCCTGAAAAAAATTCTATCGGTTATTTTATAAGTGTAAAACCTTTAGAGGGTGCTTTTTTCACAATTAATGATAATCCTTATGAAGTGGAGTTATTCAAAGATCACTATGTGCTTTCTGGGATGCTTTCAACGATTAAGTCCAACAATAAGATGGTAAATATTTTAGCAGGTATCTTTGCTAAGGAAAATGGATTTGATAATTGTTTTTTAATTAATCAAAATAAATCTGTGCTTGAAATGACCAATGGTAATGTATTTATTATCAAAGGGAAAGAAATAAAAACACCACCATTATCTGATGGATGTCTGAATGGAATTATTAGAAAACAGCTTATAGAAATACTCAAAAAATCGGAAGATTTCGATTTAAAAGAAGAGACAGTTTCTCCTTTTGAGCTTCAAAAGGCAGATGAAATATTTTTCACCAATGCTATACAAGGCATTCAACCCATTACTAAGTATAGAAAGAAAACATATACCGATACAGTGGCTAGAAACTTGGTTGGAAAGCTAAATGCTAAAGCGAGATTCGCAGATGTCTAATTGTGATTAGGGTTCTCAGGTGCATTGGACCAAATAAGATAATCCCCACCAAGTTTTTTCATTTTTTCTTGCCAGAACCGACCGTCTTTCAGCGAGTTGAGAATATCATTTGCTTTAGTCTCGGAGTCCACCACCCAAGTATTCATATCGATTTCAGTTTTTAATTGAGAGGAATCCCAGCCGGAATAGCCTAAGAAAAATTTAATATTAACCGAAGTAATTTGTTTAGAATTAATCAAGTCTACGATAGTTTCAAATGAGCCTCCCCAGTAAATGCCCTCCTTAATTTCTACACTTTCTAAAATGAGGTGAGGAACATTATGAATGAAATAAAGATTTTCCTGCTCAACAGGCCCCCCATTAAAAATCTTAAAATTTTCCTCGATTTCAGGAATTAATTCTTCAAGATTAATATCTAAGGGTTTGTTGAGAATAAAGCCCACAACACCCTCATTGTCTAGATGAGCTAGAAGAATAACAGAGCGATTAAAAGTTAAATCGCCAATTGTAGAAGGTTCTGATACTAAAATATCTCCTCGGTAGGGTTGAATTTTTCTCATAGTGAACGTCTAATATTTAACTAAAAGTATAACAATTTATCAATAAAAAAAGACCTTTTAGAAGAAAGGTCTTTTATTTCTGAAGAAATGAAAATTCTATTGCTTAGTTGACTGCTTTTTGCAAATCAGATCCAGCTTTAAATTTCACTACATTTTTAGCAGCAATTTTGATAGTTTTTCCAGTCTGTGGGTTTCTACCTTCACGAGCAGCTCTTTTAGAAACTGACCAAGATCCAAATCCAACTAAAGATACACGATCCCCTTTTTTAAGAGCACCCTCCACATTTTCTAGAAAAGATTCTAATGCTTTTTTAGCTTCTGCTTTTGTTACACCAGCATCTTCTGCCATAGCATCAATTAAATTCGTTTTGTTCATAATTAAGATTTTAGATTTTGTTGATTAAACATTTTGTTAACACATTACAAATTTATGTGGAAAATATTACTGTGCAAGAGATTGCGCATAAAATCCTTGCTGAATAGCCGAAAAACAGGCTTTTTTCTTCTATATCTATAAAATAATGCGAGGTTGAAATCAATTTTACTAAAACCGATAATCACTTTTCCACACCATTCCATTGAGCAAGGCTTTTACTTTCATCTTCTTTTTTCCTGGAAATTGGAGTTCTTCGAGGTGTATGTATCCATTTTTTACAGCAACATCAATGGTTTTACTCTCAGCATTTAAATGTGTTGAGCCAATTTCCATTTGATGATCTGAAATCTCATAGCTAGCCTTATAAACTTTAATTTTTTTTATTTCACCTTCCATGGTAAATTCAGTCCAAGCTACAGGAAAGGGGGACAAGCCTCTTATAAAGTCAACAATAGCATTTCCAGATTGATTCCAATCGATTTTGGTATTCTCTTTTGTAAGCTTGGGCGCTGCTTTTAATTCAGAGGTATTAGCTTGAGGCTGTGGCTCAACTTTAGCGTGTTCAATGGCTTCGACCGTTTCCATAACAACATCTGCTCCTAGGGTCATCAATTTGTCGTGTAAGGTTTCTACATTGTCTTTTTCAGCTATAGAAATAGACCTAGAGTAAATAATTTTACCTGTGTCTATTTCTTCATCGATAAAAAAAGTAGTGACCCCTGTCTTTATTTCTCCATTAATGATTGCCCAATTGATTGGTGCAGCACCTCGATATTGAGGAAGTAAAGAGGCATGAAGATTAAAAGTGCCATAGTCAGGAAAATTCCAGACCGCTTTTGGGAGCATTCTAAAAGCTACCACTATAATCAAGTTGGGCTTTAAGCGTTTTAAATCATCCTGGAAGTCTTCAGACTTTAAATTCGTAGGCTGTAAGACTTCCAAATCGCACTGAAGCGCATAGGTCTTCACCGCAGAAGATTTTAATTGCTTACCACGTCCAGCAGGCTTATCTGCTGCAGTGACCACTCCAACAATATTAAAGCTGGAGGTTTGCAAACGATCTAAAATGCCAACAGCAAATTCTGGCGTTCCCATAAATAGTATTCGTAAGGTTCTCATAGGTTAAAACTATAGGTATTATTAGATTGTAAGGTTATTTTTCTACTTTCCAAGAGTTGTTGTAAGGACTCAAGTAAAGCTTCTTTAGGACATTCGATCTTTAGAGAAAGTTCTTTAGAACTTAAGTTGGATCGCTTTAATTCTTCTAAGATAGAATGATTTAAGTCTTGATATTTGGAAAATAATTGTGGATTCCTTCTGGCTTGATCAGCTAAACAAATAGAACATTTTCCACAAGGCCTAAGTTCTTTTTCATTAAAATACTTCAAAATAAAACTCTGTAAACACAGCGTCTTTTCCTCGACGTAGAGCAAAACTGTTTCTGCTTTTTGGAGCTTGTTATTTTGATAATCATTTACATACTTCCTTAAAGGATTCAAAGTGTATTTATCCTCACGAGGGAGAATGAAAGTAATGCTCAAATCTTGCTTAATAAATTCTGCAGATAAGATGCCATGTTTTTTAAGAGCTTCAAGTTGGTCGTAAACCTCTTTGTCATTATACCCTGTTTTCTTTTTGATGAGCTGTGTGTTTAAGGTCAACTCATTGTCAAACACTCCCCCATAGGTTCGCAAAATAGTTCGTATTAACAAAGAGAATTGCGTGTGACTGTCTATAAAGTCTAGCACAGCTTTACTGGTTACTAAAAATTTCAGCTTTGTTTTTTTCTGAAAAGATTTGTCCAAGCTGATAACGCTTAGTCTATCTAAAAGATTCAGTGTATTATAAGTTAATACCGTATGCAATTTATAATGGGAGCAAAACTCGTAAAAATTGAAACCAAAAATTTCATTTTCCCCCTCTCCATATGCTATTCTGAAGTTGCTCATTAAAGCTTTATAGATATTTTTCAGGGCTTCGAAACTAGGAATGGTCTTGATAAACTGATTGTTGAGCCTCTGTTTGTCACTTTCGTTGAACAAGACTACAGCTTTGGCAGGCTTTCCATCACGACCCGCTCTTCCTGCTTCTTGATAGTAACTTTCTAAACTTTCAGGCAGATGGTAATGGATCACTTGTCTTACGTTGGCTTTGTCAATTCCCATTCCAAAAGCATTGGTCGCTATCATAATAGGACAGTCTTCTTTCAACCAATTTGCTAATTTTTTCTGTTTATCTGTTTGTGAAATTCCACCATGAAAATAAGTTGAGCGGAGTCCCTTTTTATTTAAAAACTCAGATAATTCTATACAGGCAGACCGATTTCTAACATAGACAATACTGTTTTCTTTGGCGATCTTAAGTTGTGAATACAAAGCATTCATTTTATCTGCTGTGAAATCAGTGAGAAGAGCAATATTAGGTCGCTGAAAACTCTCCGAAATAATCATAGGGTTTTTAAGCTCGAGTTCTGTAATGATATCTTGTTTAACTTGTCCTGTAGCGGTGGCGGTAAGAGCAATGACAGAGATGCCAGGCTGCAACTCCTTTAATAAATGAATTTCTCTATAAGCAGGTCTAAAATCGTGACCCCATTGTGAAATACAATGTGCTTCATCGACAGCTATAAAATTTACATTCATTTTTCTGATGCGTTCCCTAACCAATTCCTGCTGAAGTCGTTCTGGAGAAAGGTATAGAAATTTATAGTTGCCATAAATGCAATTATCTAGTCTTTGGTCTACCTCGACATGAGACATGCCACTTTTAAGCAGTTGTGCTTTTATTCCTCTAGATTTTAGATTTTCAACTTGATCCTGCATCAAAGCCACCAATGGCGATATTACAATACAGATGCCAGGCTCTACTAGTGCGGGGACCTGAAAACAGATAGACTTTCCTCCACCAGTAGGTAAAAACACACAAGTATCTTTTTGTCCCAAAATAGAATCTACTGCAAGTTTCTGTGAGGGTTTGAACTGTTCATATCCCCAGTAGGTCTTAAGTATATCTAGAGGAATTGGTTTCATTTGGTTTTTACGCTATTAAGAATAAAGTCCATGCGCTCATGGATTCTGGCTTTGGGTACCTCTATCAAAGGATAGCCTAAGTCTCGATAAGTTTTCACTAGTGACTCTTGTAGACTTTCAGCAAGATCTAAATCTTCAAAACGCTCATTGTCTTGGGTATAAATATCATTCCAGATGGGAAATAGAAAGACATTGTCATACACATGAGTTTTGTTTGCTTCTTGAAATTTTTTAGGATAATCCTCTTGAAAATGATCCATATAAGCAGTCACATCTGGGATACCTCTGTCTATAAAAACATGATGTGTATCTAAAGTTTCAGCTTCTTCAAATTGCTTTATACGCCCTTTTAAGAGCATCTCACTAAAACGCAAAGGCTCGTCCAAAAACAAATGCTCTATTCCTAGTTGTCTTGCTTCCAAGGTAACTTCTCTTGATATTTCGGGGAAACAAAAATAACCTAAGTCGGACAGTGCTTCTATAACTGTAGATTTTCCAGTACTTGGGCCACCTATAAGTAAATTTTTGACGGACTTTATTTTCATTAGGGATTTATAAGGCTATGATTTATAAAAACGACGAATAACAGTATATTTGCGTAAAAAAATTAAAATGACATCCGATAATTCTTCAGATGAATTTTATGCAAAGTTGCGAAAAAGACTCAAGAAAACCAGTGATTGGCCTTCTGAGTACTTGTATAAATTCATTGTCCCCTCATCAGACCAAGCTAATTTGGATAAATTGTTTTCCATTTTTGATAATCTTGGTGCTGTGATTTCGACTAAACAATCTTCAAAAGGCAAATATACCAGCGTTTCTATAAATGTTACCCTAAAATCTCCAGATATTGTCATTGAAAAATACAAACAAGTGGGAGAGGAGATTAAGAATGTGATCTCCCTCTAAACAGAAATAAAATTAAATGCTTATTTTGCATTAATATTAAAACACATAAGCCATTGATAACTTACTTAGAGTACAATTCTGAAAGAAACGAATTAAAGATACCAGAATATGGGAGACATATCCAGAAAATGGTAGAATACGCCAAGACCATCGAAGATGATGAGAAGCGGAACAGGACCGCTAGAGGTATAATAGATGTGATGGGAAATATGAACCCGCACTTAAGAGATGTTCCAGATTTTCAACATAAACTTTGGGATCAACTTTGTATCATCAGCAACTTTGAGCTGGATGTAGAGTTTCCTTTTCCTATCCCTTCTCGAGAAGAGCTATATGCCCGACCAGAACCACTGCCATATCCACAAAACTTTCCTAAGTATAGATTTTATGGTAATAACATCAAACGTATGATTGATGAAGCTATTAAAATTGAGGATGGTGAAATGAAGGAGGGTTTGATGTTCAACATTGCCAATCACATGAAAAAATGCTATTTGAACTGGAATAAAGATTCTGTGTCTGATAAAATTATTTTCGATCATTTAAGGGACTTAAGTGAAGGTCAGCTCGATTTGAAAAGTGATGACGAAGAACTTAGTGATGCCAATGCTTTGGTCCACCAAGCTAATAAGCGCTCTAAGCCACAAAAGAAAAACTTCAAGAACAACAACCACAATAGAAAACGCAAATACTAAATGGCAACTTTCCAAATCGAAGGAGGACACCAACTTAAAGGTGAAATCCAACCTCAAGGGGCGAAAAATGAAGCTTTGCAGATTCTTTGTGCTGTCTTATTAACTCCAGATGAAATCAGGATTCATAACATTCCAGATATTAGAGATGTCAGTAAACTCATCGAAATACTTGGAAACTTAGGGGTGAAAATTCAGAAATTAGGCAAAGGAAGTTATTCATTTAGGTCGGATGAGCTAAATTTGGATTACTTAGAAAGTCAGAAATTTAAGAACGAAGGGACTAGTTTAAGAGGGTCTATCATGATTGTTGGACCGCTTTTAGGTCGTTTTGGTAAAGGGTATATTCCCAGACCAGGAGGCGATAAAATTGGAAGACGACGCTTAGATACTCACTTTGGTGGATTTGTGAAACTCGGTGCAAAATTTAGATACAACAGAGAAGAACGTTTTTATGGAGTAGAGGCCGCAAAAGGGTTGAAGGGAGCTGACATGCTTTTGGAAGAAGCTTCGGTCACTGGAACTGCTAATATTTTGATGGCGGCTGTCCTTGCCGAAGGTAAAACAAGTATCTACAATGCTGCTTGTGAGCCTTACATTCAGCAACTATGTAAAATGTTGGTGTCTATGGGTGCAAAAATCGAAGGCATTGGTTCTAACTTATTAAAAATTGAAGGCGTTAAAAGTTTATCGGGATGTACGCATCGCGTTCTACCAGATATGATTGAAATTGGATCTTGGATTGGTTTGGCTGCGATGACCAAGAGTGAAATCACCATCAAAAATGTGAGCTGGGATAACTTAGGTATTATCCCTGTCACTTTTAAGAAGTTAGGAATTCAATTAGAAAAAAGAGGAGACGATATTTATATTCCTGCGCATACAGAGGGTTATGAAATCACTTCATTTATAGACGGGTCTATCATGAACATTAGTGACGCACCGTGGCCAGGATTTACGCCAGATTTGCTCAGTATCATTTTGGTAGTCGCCACTCAAGCTAGAGGAAGTGTTTTGATTCATCAGAAAATGTTTGAAAGTAGACTTTTCTTCGTGGATAAATTAATCGATATGGGTGCTAAGATCATACTTTGTGATCCACACCGAGCGACAGTTATAGGTCACGATTTTGAGTCAGAGCTTAAAGCGACAACAATGACCAGCCCAGATATAAGAGCTGGTATTTCCCTTTTAATTGCGGCTTTGTCTGCCAAAGGAACCTCTACTATCCACAATATAGAACAGATCGATCGAGGATATGAAGATATCGATGGAAGGTTAAAAGCTATTGGAGCAAAAATCAACCGATATGACTAGAACAAGCCTTTACTTTATCAAGGTGTTCTAGATGTCAGTTTTTATAAATCTGTCAATTTTCAAAAGAAAAGTCTTCTGTGGCCATCCGACTTATGGAAGCTATGACCTCTTAGACATAAGCAAGCAAAGCTATTGTAGAGAATAACTAGTTCATCGTTTAAGAATAACTATTTAATCTAATAAAATGGGTTCTACTATTGTTTTCCTAGATTTTCTATTCGTGGCTACCCAGCCAAAAGTAAAATTGAATAAGGGTCCATAACCACTAGGGACCCCAAAACCGTCGTAATAGCCAAATCCAAATTCTAAGGTTGTATTAAATCCCTTTTCGTCAGTTCTTTGTAACCCGTACAATAAACCATAAAAAGCGAGCGAGAAATTTTTTTGCCCATCTAAGTTATTGCTAATTTGTAAAGGTTGCCAAAATACACTTCTTGCTGGGGCGATGTAATTAGCAGAATTACCTATTACTTTTTTATTCATATCATAACGTGTTTTAAAATTATGATAATACCTCACTCGAGTGTGCCAGACAAACCCAAAAGTATATCCTTCTTGGTAATAGGCGAGTCCGGGAGAAAAACTATTAGAAATACTAACATTCTTAAACAAGCCTAATTCATATCGTATTCCTGGAACAAAGAAATTAAAGGTGACTTGGTGTCTTTCTAAGTTGGGTGTGCCATCCCAATTTTCAATAAATTGCTGTGCTTTGGAAGGTAAACTGAAAAGCAAGAATAACCCTATAGCGATATGGTATTTTTTATACATGAGTCTTTTATAAGAAGTATTTAAAAGTAAGTGAAATTGAATATGTTTTTAATTTTTTTCATAAAATAGTTTACCCTAGTACCAAATTATATTTATAATGCCGTATGAATAAATTGAATTATTTTTTGATTGATTGAAATCAAAAATAACTAGCGTAACCTTAGTTACGGTAATTATTTTTGATGAAAAGCAGGCGAAAAAAGCCTGTGCCGAATTCGTATCGGTAAAACGATTTATTGCGTCATTATAGGTCTAATTTGGTATAACTTATTCATGAAGTAAAAATTCAAATGTCGTATAAAATCAGTTTCTTTTTCACTTACTAATCGTCATAAAATAGAACTGTAACTATTGCTATGCTTATATTTTTTTCCTCAATTAAGTA
>Ga0306864_1000007_pt1 | contig 90083 bp, 65 predicted proteins | sample AntRauTorckE5430_FD_190448 | JGI IMG/M metagenome (GOLD analysis project Ga0306864, IMG submission 190448) | Saline lake microbial communities from Rauer Islands, Antarctica - Metagenome Torckler E5 #430 (v2) (version 2) | ecosystem: Environmental > Aquatic > Non-marine Saline and Alkaline >...
CGGTCTCTCGGTTCGGCGTGGTCTTCGGAATGGTAGGTGTAGCGTAGTTTCATTTATTGGGGGTAATATACGTGGTTTTTTTCTCCGGTGAATATTTTGTCTTCTGCTTCTGCTTCGCCTGCGTCAAATGTTCACCGGAGAAGAAAATCACGTATCTAGGCATATGTATGGCTTTCGGCCTTGTTCTTTCAACTTGCTTCGCACCTGCGGCCGCGCCCACATTATCAGCCTGAAGGCTAACGAAGCCCCAAGGCATAAACGTTGGGTAAGCTAACGGATAAACACGATTTTGCCCACCGCACTCTCCGGCTTATTCTGCCTAAATAGCCTGGTGGCAGAAGCAAACACGAGGTATACGCCGGTAGTTACGCGCCGGCCATTGTAGTCGGTACCTTGCCAGATGAACTGGCCGCCGATTGCTTTACCCTCCGCCACGAGTTTGCCGGAAAGGTCGGTGATCTTTACCTGAGCGTTCCTTGCCATACCGTTGATGGCGATGGGACCTTCATCGCCGGGTTCTACTGGATTTGGAAAGATGACGAGATCATTAGTAAAAGTGCTCTCTTTAGCGGCCGTAGCTTCAGCCCGGTAGCTGATGATGCCGAGTTCGGTACCGAAGTAGACTACGCCGGTGTTGGGATCGATGGCGATATCCCGTACGATGTTATCAAGCAGAGGGCTATTACCCTGATCGAAGAAAAGTAACTGGTCTCTGCCATCTGGCGAAAGTAAGTAGGCACCGCCACTGGTTCCGACCCATTTTCGATTGCCGCCATCGATGGTGACGGAGCGGATCTCTTCCGTTTCCAATAAAAATCCGCCAAATCCGCCAGCTTCGACGATGGGACGGTCGCCAATGCAGTTTTCCGCTTCCAGGGCATCCTGGCAGGCAAAGATTACGATGCCCTGGCTGGTACCGACCCAAACGTTGCCATCGAGATCCGTGGTAATGCTGCGCACGTTATTACTAGGAAGCTCACTGTTGCTGGTCGTGATTCTACGGCAGCGATCATCGCTGGGGTCGAGCGGCGTCCCCATCGGGTCGGTGACGGTGACGCCGCTGCCTGAATTGGTGGAGTGGGCTACCCAGAGGTAACCCGCCTGGTCTATTTCAATCAGGATGGCTTCATTGACGCCGCAGTCTCCTCCGAGGGCAGCCCACTCCCCTTCGGGACTGCGGACGCTGATGAAGTTACCATCGTTGGTGAGGCCGTTGGCCAGGTAGGTAAAGCCTTGCTCATCGGTGACCGCTCCGGTAACGCGTACACGCCCGGGGCCGGCGGGGGGGCTAAGGCGGAGGCTGCTGTTGGTTTCGTCGAAGAGTGTGCCCGTTTTGGTGCCTTGGTCCCACATAACCGCGCCCTCGAAGGCGGAGCTGAACCAGTGTTTGCCGTTGCGTTCGTCGAAATGAACGTCGATAATGGCGGCCACATCGTCGTCTCCGGAGAGCTCACCGTTGGGGCCGAGGAAAACGCCGGCGGTTTCCCGGTTATAGAAAGACCACTCTTCGTCTTCATAGCGGTAGGCTCCGCCGAAGTTAAACTGGGCGCTGTAGTTGTCGTCGAGTACACTCGGAGCTACCCAGAGGGCCTGACCGTCGTGCAGCAGCCGGTAGTTGCCGTCGTTGAGCGGGCCGCTGTACTCGATCTCGTTGCATTGTCCGTCGTTCTCGTCATCGAAGTAGCGGATGCGGGGGCTGCTCTCGTCTTCCCCGAACCAGATGCGTCCGAATTCGTCTTCGATCACGTAGTTGGTCCGGATAATACATTCACCAAAGATGCGTCGTTCAACGCCGGTTTCTTTCATTAACATGAGCTGTCGGCTGCCACACCCGTCGTCTGTACAGCGGTAGCCGGCCATCAGTAGTCGGGGTCCTACGCTGAGGTACTGCAGCCGCCATTCCCGGTCGTCGTCGGTATCGAAGAAGAGGGTTGCGGTGGCGCCGTCGAGCCGGTAAACATCTTTGTTGACGCCGAAGTAGAGCTTGTCTTTATACACGTTTATAGCCGTGCTTTCGTAGTCTCCAGGGAGGCCGAAATTGTCGCCCAGGAGGTTCCAGTTGCCGAAGTCGTTGAGGTTTACGTTCTGGCTTGGTGCACGGTAGAGGCCTTCTTCGGTAGCAGCGTAGATGAAGCCGTCGTGGATAGCCGTTCCTTCCACCCGTACGCCGGTAAAAGTGGTAAACAAGAAGGTCTCATCATTGAGGCTTAGCGCAGAAACGCCGTAGCCGGCCGCGAGGTAGACTACATTGTCGTCACCAAAAAACATGTCATAGATCTGCTTATCGCCGCTGAAGCTGAAGTTGTCGATCTGGCGTAGGGTGGAGAATCGACCGTTGCGGAGTAGGTCGATTACGCTGTTCTGGTAGACAATGATGAGGGTTTCGGTTGGGCGGTGGTAGCGGATGAGACGTACGCGGGCTTCGGCTAGGCCGTCTTCGCGGGCCAGGCGGGTGATGCTCAGGTCTTCCTTGTCGAGGTAGAATAGCGCCTTGCCGGTGGTGTAGATGATGGAGTTTTCGCTCTCCGTCACGTACGTCCCGAAGCGGTAAGACTGCAGCGTACGCCATTCGCCGAGGCTGTCGGTCTGGGCACCGAGGCCGGAGAAGGCGAGGAAGAGAAGGAAAAGCAGGGAGTTTTTCAGGGGCATAATGCAAAGGTATAAAGGCGGGTAGTAAAAGGGAGGGTGCTGCTGTAGGAATGGCTGCTTCGCGTCAATAGATACGTTGAAGGGCAGGTTTGTAGTCTGTGGAGTGGGGATTCGTCGGTTGGGTTGCCGTTTTAATGTTGGTCTGCCCTTGATCACTAGGGGTTCCGCGAACGGCTCCCGCCGCTTCGCTCCACCTCTCGCTACGCTAGACGGCCTTCCGGGGCTTTGCGTGGTCCGCATATCTATTGTATGTCCCTTATCTTGTCGCGCCGGCCTAGTGCGGTAGCCAAATCGCTTATCACTTATCCCTTATCGCTTATCGATCCTCTTTCTTCTCCCCAACCCGACGAAGACGCGGAGCACCTCCGCAAGTGGCGCTTAATCCTCGGCCAAAAAGCCGAGCAGCCGGGTGATGCGCCCATCGACCTGCCCGGCCCGCTCGCTGGCATGGACGCGACGCTGGAGGCCCTCTACGCCGAGCAGGACCGCAAGGGTGGCCTTGGCCATTCCAGCCCCAACGTCAACCGCTGGCTTGGGGATATCCGGAAATATTTTCCGACGGATACCGTGCAACTGTTGCAACGCGACGCCCTGGACCGTCTGGGGCTCAAACAAATGCTGCTGGAGCCGGAACTGCTGGACACCATCGAACCCGACGTTCACCTGATTGGCACCCTGCTTAGCCTGAAGAATCTATTGCCCGACCGCAGCCGTGAATCCGCCCGCGCCGTGGTGATGAAGGTGGTGAAACAGATCGAGAAGCAGCTGAAACAACCAATTGAGCAGGCCATCTCCGGCCGCAAACGCCAGCATAATCGCAACCGTCGGCCCCGCCCGCAGGACATCGACTGGGACCAGACTATCCGGATCAACATGAAACACTACCAGCCGAAGTATAAAACCGTGCTTCCGGTAAATTTACGCGGTCTTTCCCGTTCTAAAACCGGGCTGAAGCACATCATTTTATTGATTGACCAGTCAGGCTCGATGGCAGCGTCAGTGGTTTATGCGGGCGTGCTATCATGTATCCTGGCGAGCATCCCGGCGCTAAAGACCCACATCGTCGCCTTTGACACGAGTGTAGTGGACTTGACGGACCAACTGCCCGATCCGCTAGAGCTGCTCTTCGCCATCCAACTTGGTGGCGGGACGGACATCGGGCGGGCGCTCCGCTATGCAGAACAGCTCAACGTCGCCCCGCGGGATACGGTAATGATCCTTTTGAGCGACCTCTTCGAAGGTGGCTCAGTGGACGGGATGTTGGCGAGCGTGCGAAGGTTACAGCAGAGCGGACTTACTTTTTTACCGCTGCTTGCGCTGAGCGATGAAGGAGCACCGGCTTATGATAAGGAGGTGGCGGCGCAGCTTTCGGAGATGGGCCTTACGCCTTTTGCTAGTACGCCGGGGGCTTTTGCTGAGGTGCTGGCTAAGGCGCTTTATGGCTAAAAACTAGTATCAATCACCCGCAGTCGTTTATACTTTCCCGTCTTGTATTTCCGCTGGCCGAAGAGTTTATAGATCAGAAAGCCGGAACCGATGGTTGTTAGGGAGGTCATCAGGTCCTGGCGCCCGTACTGGGTGGTGGGGTCACCGTCGGTATTGTAGCCTACTCCGGCCCAGAATGACCAGCCGACCCCGAAGGTCATGAGGCCGAGGCCGACAGCCGCACCAGCCGTATTTCCACGGTGAATGATCTGAATCTCGTCGAGCATCACGAAGCGATCGTTAATGATAAGCGCCTGAATATCGGGGCGCATCTCGCGGATCGGGCCTTCCTGCCAGAATTTGTCGCCCTTCATTTTAAATTTTAGCCGTTCGCCTTCGTAGACGCGGTCCGATTTCGAGGCGGTTAGTTTTTCGAAGAGCATTATCCTTTGGCCGTGGATCCCGAGACAAGCGTCGGGACCAGCAATAGCGCATTCAAATATGGCGCTGGCGCTGGTGCAAAGGAAGGTTAGAAGGAGCAGGGTAATTAGTCGCATGCTGGAAAGATAGGTTGGAGGGGTGGGCGGTTGGTCTTTGCTGAAGAAACGTTTCTGGCATGAGCATAGTTAAATGCTTACCTTAACCCTGGCTTAAAAGAACGTAAAACGCACTTACTAGATGAAATTAACGCACTTACCTCTCCTCGCTCTTCTCGGATTCCTCCTTTGCACCTGCGGCCCCGCCCAAACGGAAACAAAGGAAGAAATGACCGATGACGAAATGCGTGCCCACGCCGACGAGCTGGCCCAGAAATACCTGATCACCGACGGCCATGTAGACTTACCCTACCGCCTCAAGGTCAAAAATTTCAAACTCGATAAGGAATACCTCGGTATCCCTATCCAAACCGACGCGGGAGATTTTGACTACGTACGCGCCAAAGAAGGTGGACTAGACGCGCCCTTCATGTCTATTTACATCCCCAGCGGCTTACAAAAAGAACCCGGCGAAAGCCCAGCACTGGCTGACACGTTGATCAATATGATCAAAGGAATTGCCGACGCCCATCCGGATAAATTCCGCATTACCTATACCCCCGACGAGATGATCACCAACTTCAAAGCCGGCATCGTGAGCCTGCCGATGGGTATGGAAAATGGCTCGCCGATCGAAGACAAAATCGAACGCGTCCAGGAATACAAAGACAAGGGCATCAGCTACATCACCCTGACCCACGCCAAGGATAACCTGATTTGCGATTCGAGCTACGACACCACCGCCACCCACGGCGGATTGAGCGATTTCGGCATCGACGTCGTGAAGGAAATGAACCGCGTTGGTATCATGGTCGATATCAGCCACGTATCTGACAGTACTTTCTGGCAGGTGGTGGAGATGACCGATGTGCCGATGATCGCCAGCCATTCCAGCGTACGTTATTTCACCCCCGATTTCGAACGGAATATGAACGACGAGATGATCACCCGCCTCGGTGAGGAAGGTGGTGTTATTCAGATCAACTTCGGCTCCACTTTTCTCGACGGTGAGCTCCGCAGCCGGCAAGACAGCCTCCGCGGCATTTTCATGGAACGCCTCGCCGCTAAAGACATGATGTACGGCGATGAAGGCACCGACGAAATGCAGGAAGCCTTCGAAAAAGAATTCCCCACCCTTTACTCCGACCTGGAAATGGTGGCCGATCATATCGACCGCGTAGTGAAGCTCGCTGGTATTAACCACGTAGGCTTCGGCTCCGATTTCGACGGTGTGGGCGACTCCCTACCTACCGGTCTGAAGGATGTTTCCGACTTCCCCAATCTGATCTATACCCTACTAAAGCGCGGGTACTCGGATGAGGATATTGAGAAGATTTGCTCAGGGAATGTTATTCGGGTTTGGCGGGCTGTTGAGGCGGCTGCGGCGAAGTAAGCTTCTTCTTTTACGCCTAAGTAATTAAACCAATGGTAAATATAATAAGCTTAAAGACTGGCCACGTCGTCTTAAATATCGGCGTAATAATCGCTGTAGTTACTATGTTTTTAGACACTACACTATTTATTACTAAAGACTCTCTTCACGGTATTAGCGCACTTTTTCTGATTGTGGGGTCTACCATCCTTGGCTATCAAGCTTGGAGGAAAGACCCCTAAATAGCCATCTAATGACCAGCCAATAAATCACCTATCTGGTGATCACTTCCATTATCACGGGGGCTGCCACTTGCTTTTTTGCTGTTCCGGGTTATGTGGAAAACACGAGAACCGTACCATTTTTACAGGGAATTGGCTACGGGTCGATCTTTCCCGGGCTTTGCGCTTTGGGTTATGCTATGTTTTTATAAAAAAAGAAGCGTAAGTAAATTATTGCCTCGCAACAGGTGTAAATGACTAATTAACAAGGACGTGCAACTTAATATTCAAGTCTGAAACTTTCAATTCGTATTATTACCGGGCATTCATTTTTATTACACCCGCCAAAGGAAAGATTTTCTGAAAGCGAAAGAAAACCACCTGACTGATGAGTACCCAACGGAAAGAAGTATTGCAGGACGCCTGCGAGACCTGTAACCTGTACCTTAAGCTGCAAAGAGCGGCACACCGTAACTCATCGCGGGTTAGCCAAACGGCCAGCGAAAAAATTCTAAGCGTCTACGAATATTATTTCGGCCTTGAGCAAATGGCCGCCTTCCCATCGACACTCGATACGGACACCTTAAAGGACGCTAAAGCCACCTTAAAGGATCTCGGCGATGCCCCAAGTACCGAGGACTTAAAACCGGCGTACGGCAAACTGGAAGCATGGTTCCAGCTCGGTATGCCAGGTTTTACCGTTATCGCTATAGGTGCTACGCCCTTTACCAATAATGATCACAACATCCGGATGCTCCAAAGTAACCGCTCGCTTCGCGCCACCTACCGGACTAAGGGAAATAATTTAATGGACGAGGACAAACTCAGCGTGGATGAATATGATGAAAAAAAGAGTGAACTGACCCACGTCTGTACAGAACTAGATTTTCAGCTTGAAGCAGACCGGATCATCGTTGACAATGCACAAAATGCCGATTTTGAAGAATTGATTGCGGCCATCAAGGATGCAGGTAGTGGCGATGACTTCCTCGCAGGTACTGAAAAGGCCATTACTTTTATCGATGATTTAACGAGCTTACGGGTTGCCTAATAAATTCGGTACACGCAGAATGAAGAGAGTGTCTGCCTAACTTCATTTTCCTAAAATACACACCTTAAGTTCAGCTTTCAAAAAAAACATAATCATGCTTTCAAGAACTCTTTTGCCGGTACTATGCTTCCTGAGCAGCCTCGCCTTACCGGCCCAAAGCGTAGTGCAGGACATTGAACGCATTTCCCGCTTCCAGACGATAATAACCAACTCGACTGGAGACAAATCGAATAAAACTGCCGCGTTGGACACCATGGTGGCTACGCTGGCTTATTACGCTACGGCTCCGGATACCGTCCTTGCCAAGGGGCTTTTTGCCGGCGCTGATTTACTGCGGTATATTGGAAAAAATAAATTTCTGACGACTTACCTGGTTGATATGGAGCTCTATACTCACATTTACCAACACCAGGTGTCACCGGGCTTTACTTACCTCAGTGCAAACTTTCTGGAACGGAGTAAATTTCTGAGGAGCCCCGACCCCGTAGGTCTCTTGACCGATTCTGGGCCGTTCGATTTCAACTTCGCCCGGGAGCAAGCCAAACTACCTGCACCAAAACTCAGTACCCTTACGGCTTCCGCCACGGCCACCTCAGACCGGTTGGCCGGCGAAAACTACGTCAGCAACGCCATCATCGGCCTCACGGATTTTATCGCTCAGCGTGCGCAGGAGGAGTTGAATTATACCTTTCTGACGCGCCTACGTGACGAGCTGAACAAGAATAATCTTAACCAGCTCTTTCCCAACACCGTAAAATTTCTACCGGGCCTTGACCTGCTCAACTACAAATCAATCCTTCCGAGCATCCGTCAGGCCTTCACCAAAGACCTCAACCAACTCTCCTTTAACCTCGGCAACTACCTCGGGGCCAGTAGCAAAAACGGCTATGCGGATCCCAAACTGGCCAGTATTCTTCTGATTTACCAGGTGCTTGAACTGGGGATACGGGACGTCTCCGTGGCTGATATTCTCGGGTTTACCGTAAGCCGGCTGGCCAGTAACCGGGAAGAGCTGAATGCCGCCATCAACTTTGAACTCTCCGACACCAACGCGCTGGCAACATCGGCCCGCCAGGATATCGTAGATGCCTTAAAGAACCTGAACGGCAGTATCAGTACCCTTAACGGAGTAGCAGAAGATGCCGTCTCCGATGTGGACGACATAAAGAATGGGCTACGCGGGAAGATCGGAGCACTAGGCAGCGGCGATTCGCTGCAACTCGAATACGCCCGTCTCAAAAGTGCAAACATCGGAAATACCGAACTGGCTTTCGACCAGCGATGGGCGAAGAACGCGGGAGAACAGCCCCGTGGTATTCTCAAGAGCTGGGTACTGGGAGAGGAAGCCGTAGGTTACTACCAGGCTAACCCCAGCTTAGCTTATTTCGACCGCCTCTATTCCGGAGACGCTAAGAAAAGTACCGCTAGGGAACTGAGTACCGCTGGCCTTATTGGCCTCCGGGCCCTTATCTCGAAGCAGGAAGAACTCGACTTCTACTACCGCTACGAAGACACCCTCGTAAAATACGCCGCCGCTTACCGTAGTATTAATCAGCAGCTGGCGCAGCGCGGCAAAAAGTATTCTCCTAAAGGGGCCGTTGATGCACTCGCGCAACGGATTAAGGCGGAGGAGGCTGCCGTAAAAGAGGCGGGCAAAGACCCCTTACCCTACGACCTCCTCTACCGGCTAACGAAAGAATTTCCGTCCCTACCAGGTTCTACCGAAGAGACGAAAATTATCCGGCAGACCAAAGACTTGCTCTCCCCCGTCGAAAGCCGGTTTCTGCAGCGGGTAGCCCAGGATTCCCTGGTGAACTCTCCTGAAAAACAGCGAGAAAAAGTACTAGAAGGAACAGGGGAAAGAAGCCTGCAGTTTCCTGATTTGCGCAAGGCGACGGACCGTGTCAGTGCGGATTTCGATCGCCTGAGTAAAGCCCTGGACATGGCTACTGAAAAGACGGCCGATACCCTCGCTACAGCCCTGGGCAACGTCAATACTTACGCTTCCATTTTCGGGATGTCGCAGCAGTTGTTTTTCCTTCTCCACCGGGACAATACCGGCGCTGGCGCGGGTGAGTACGAAAAGACAGAAGCCATTGCACCCGTTTTACTCGATGGGAATCAGAGCATGCTCCTACGGGGCATCACCTACCAACGGCTGACTAGTGTACCTGAATTTGGCAGCATCGACCCTCGCCAACTCGGTGGTCTTGTGCTCGATTTTTCCACCATCCTCGATCGCCTACATCAGCCCCTTACCACAGAGGAGCGCATGAAGCCGCAGGTAGCAAAGCGAATCCGGACCGTCGAATTTGTGACGGAGGCCATCAGGACTATTCTTGAAGCACCCGTTCTTACGCTTCCCGGAGCCGACACTATCTTTTCGCTCTCCCAACACGTCGATGCATTTGCGAACGTGCCTGAGTTAAGTATCCAGTTCAACGAAATGTTCCGCTTGTCTCAGACTGGACAGTACCGGTATGCGGTTACGAATCTGCTGGAGATCGTCAAACTGTTTGATCCACCCACCGCCACCAGCCGTAAATCTTTACTTCGCAAACGGACGAAGCTTGCGGACCTTAAGTCCAGCCTCATCGCCACTCCGCAAAGGGCCGATGTGCTGCAGAAACAGATTGGCCGCACCATCTCTGCTATCCAGACGCTTGAGAAGCGGGACTCTCTGAGGGTGTCCAACAACTTCTTCACCTACGCCACCTTCATGGCCGATGTGGCCGCTGCGGACGATTCGGAGGCCTTTGTTGCCGCTCTACGCTCCGTTGCCCTGCCGAAGGGAAGTTCGACCTTCAAGCGAAACAATAATGCTAGTCTGGAAATCAGCGCGATGGCCGGCCTGTCGGTCTCCCGGGAGACCCTGATCAGGCCGCGCAACCTTCAGGGTGCAACCTTTAACGAGAACGCCGTAGTGGCCTCCGTATTTATGCCCGTGGGCCTGATGTACAGTAATAAACTACGGTCGCCCAGCAAGTCGGCGCGGAAGGGAACGTTCTCTCTTTTTACTACCATCCTGGACCTTGGCGCGGTAGCCGCCTTCCGCTTCGGCGCGGAAGACAGTCCGGTAGAGGCACTTCCCGAACTCAAGCTATCAAACATCATCTCTCCGGGAGTACACGTGCTCTACCAGTGGCCGGGCTCTCCTTTTTCTACCGGACTTGGCGTTCAGAACGGGCCGAACGTGCGGAAATATGATCCGGGAACGGGCGCTGCCGTACAGGACCTGCGGGCCTACCGGGTGATGGTTTCTTTTGCTATTGATGTGCCTATTTTTCGGTTGTGGGGTAGTAATTAAGGGTTTACGCCCACTCATAACTTATCCATCAACTGCCCGAGTACTTTTTTCATCTTCTTATTAAGGTACCCAAATTCCATCTCCTCCTTACCGGTATAAATAAACATTAACGCAAACTGACGTTCCGGAATAACCTCCGGCTCCGTATGCGCGCCAATCAAGTGCTTATTTAAACGATAAGCCTCTCGCATTAAGCGCTTGATCCGGTTGCGATCCACGGCTTTTTTGAAGCGGCGTTTAGGGACTACGAAAGCCGCCTGAAAGGGAAAGGTTCCACGCATCTCCTCCGTCTCCCCAAAGGCAAGGCGGATGGGGTAAGCGCTGGCCGAGCGGCCGGCTTTTCCGAAGAGCCGGCCTATTTCCTTGCGGGACTTCAGGCGCTCGTTTGTGTGGAATTTATCTGACAAGGGTGTAGTGGTGAATTAGAGAGTGAGATAGTAGCAGAATGAGAGGATTTCCGGAACGGATTCACCCATTTTATCTCTCTTTAATTCTCTATTTGAAACGCCGTGACAACCTTATTCATCCGCTTACCATTAGCCCCCAAGTCACTATGGCCTACCCGGCTGGCGCTACGGTAGTGAATCAACTTGGCTTCTTCATCGAAGAGAAACTCAACGTCGTCAATGAAGGGGATGGGCCAGGTTTTAAACGTATAATGGAGGTAGTTATTGGATTCCGTTTTCAGGCGGGTACGCTTCATACCGTCGATGGCTTTCATCAGGCGCAGTTTCGCGTCGGCGGTAGATCCGGCGTAGGCGATTGGTTCGCGTTTCTTAGCTTCCTGATCGGTTTGGGTGCTAACGCAGTTTGGGCTTTGGGGGCATGGCTTAAGTTCCGTAGGCATAGTGGTGTTGGCGTAAATTATTTTGGAAAGAGCTTTCTTGTCGGCTGGGGCTAGTTTCTGGTTAAGGCTTAATGTTGCCAGTACTTTATCGTCGTTGATGCCGCGCACTTCAGCGAGGAGTTCGGGCCCTTTGGCAGACCAGACGTAATGCAGCAAGCCATAGTTTTTTACTCCGATTAGTGAACTGATCCGGTAAGTATTCGCTTCGTCTGCCGCTTCGTAGGAGTGGGTTAGGCCGCTGGAAGTCACCTCGTAAACTGGATAATCACCGATGTTCACCTGGCTGATCTCTGCGATATGCCGGTCCCCGCTGATGAGTAGTGGGAGGTTTGGACGGGTTACATTCAGCAGGGCGAGCATGCGCTTACGGGCGGTGGGGAAGTTGGCCCATTTTTCGAAACCGTGCTCTTCCGGCAATACCTGAATGCTGCTGGCGATTACGTGAGCGGCGGCTTCGCTGTTGTGCAATTCTGTTTCTAGCCATGCCCACTGGGCTTCGCCGAGGATGTCGCCGGTTTTATTCTGGCCGTAGCGGTGATCTTTTTTTGTGGGCGGCGCTACGGCGTCGCGGAAGTAGCGGCTATCCAGTAGGATTACCTTTACTACGCGGTCACCCTCACCGATGAGGTAACTTTGGTAGCCGCCCTCACGCTGGCGGACGGCAGCGTCGGCCGGAACATCCAGGAATTCGAGGAGGTGGCCCTTGGCGGCGGCTTTGTGTTCGTACTCTTTTCCGCCGTCGTTCATGCCGTAGTCGTGGTCGTCGTATATGCCGTAGACGTAGTCGGTCTCGTCAATAAAAGCTGCGTAAGCCGGGGCTTTTTTCTGGATGTCGTACTGGCCGGCCAGTCCGTCGATGCCGTAGCGGTCGGCGTAGATGATGTCGCCAAGCCACAGCCAGGCGTCGGGATGATGGGCACCGATCAGGGGCCAGTAATCCTGAGCTTCACTCTGGCGGTTACAGCTACCGAAGGCGATGGTGGTTATGTCGGCTTCGGTTGCCCCGGGCTCTATTTGCAATACGGCGGGGCGTACGGAGTTGGATACTTCGGCCTGCCAGAAGAGGAAAGCGACGAAGGCAAGGACAAGGGCAAAGATTATTTTTAGGCTGGTCTTAAGCATAGCGGCGGCGGACTAATTCGATGAACTCACGGGCGGTTTCTTTCTTACCTTCTTTTGTCCACTCAAAGCGGCGCGCTAGGCTTTCCAGCACTGGCTGGGCTACAGCGATTGAGCCGGAGGTGTTGAGCGTGCTCAGGGTGGTATTTAGTAGGTCGTTATCGCCACCAAAGAGGTCGCGGGTAAACAGCGCCCGGTTGTTAATGGTGAGTGATTTTGTTAGGTCCTTCAGCGGTTGACGGCCGAAGGGGTTGGCGTGGGGGTCTCCCACGAAGAGTTTTTTAATATCTCCACTGGCCGCCGTGTTTATGGTGGGTGCGGGTGGAGGAGTTGGTGACGGTGGTGATGTTACGGGAGCTGGGGAAGATTTTGGAGGAGCAGGCTCCGGAGTTGGCGTAGCTACCGGCTGTTTTACTTCAAAAACGGGTGGTGGTGCCGAAGCGGGAGGTGTATAAGGAGGAGGCGCTGGCGCGGGTGCAGGGGAAGGTTTCGGAGCAGTCGGTGGTGTTACGTTTTTCGCCCGAACCATTCCTTGCTCAGCGTACAGCTCGTATAATTCACGCAAATACCCAAGCATTAGGTCACGCTCCATAGAGGAAACCTTTTCTCCCTCATCCAGCTGAAGGCTTTTGTGCAACGCGGTAATGCGGCTGATCAAGCGGTTGGAGGAAGACTGGGACATGGGGTTAGAATATTAGTTCGTTAGTGTGTTAGTTCGTTGGCACAACGGCTTCGGATGTGGTACTGTAGGAACGGTAAAAATAGCCTCCCGCTTTAAAATGGTGCTGCTCAGCGTTGGGACGGTGCAACCGTAGTAATGGCTACGCTTTCGCCGTTCTGCCTTGATCAGCACCACGATCACTCGTTTTAAAACGTGGGCGTTATTACGTTACCGTCCCTTAAGCGGTACTTTAGCGCGAAGATAATTTATCTGTTCGGTTTGGTCGCCGCAAAATCAGTACCATTTGTATTCCTGTGAAGTGGCTAACCATCTAAAAGACTAAAAAACTATGTTCTTAGAACCTCACTTTAGCGGTCAACGCAGCGGATGGATAGAAGTTATCTGCGGCAGTATGTTTTCCGGCAAAACGGAAGAATTAATCCGCCGGCTGAAGCGGGCACGCATTGCCGGGCAGCCAGTCGAGGTCTTCAAGCCCAAGATCGATACCCGCTACGGCGGACCCGAAATCGTCTCTCACGATCGCAACTCACTGCTGGCCACTCCCATCTCAGATACGAGTAAACTTCTCAATGTCTCTGCTGATGTAACCGTTATCGGCCTCGACGAAGCGCAGTTTTTCGAGCCGGAGGTTGTCGATCACGTTGTCGAGTTGGCCAATCGCGGCAAACGCATCGTCGTCGCGGGCTTGGACATGGATTTTCGTGGAAAACCCTTTGGGCCTATCTCTCACTTTCTGGCAGTGGCTGAATACATCACCAAGGTGCACGCCATCTGCTCGCACTGCGGCGCACTGGCCACCCATTCCTACCGCAAGACCCAGAGCCAGGATACCGTCGTGCTCGGTGAGATGGACCTTTACGAGGCGCGGTGCCGGCGGTGTTATGGTATGGGGAATATTCTTGACCTTAAATGATAGTTCTTTAGACTGTTATACTGCTGTCGGGCACATGAGGTGGAAACGTAGTGGCCAACGTGGCCTAGCAGGGGCGACCGCAAGGGATCGCCCCTACTGGCCTCGCTTGAGAAGGGCCGCGCTCGCTTCGCGCGCACAAAATCACCTCCTGTGACCGACGGTAGTATAGCGTAGACACGGTAAAAGACTAACCTTAATGATTGTGTCCGGAGTGGTCATCGCCGTCGTGCTCAGCATGGTCGCTCATCAGCTCAGTAGCTGCGCCCAGCGCCGCATTGGTGGAAGTCTCCACCTTGGCAATGTCAGCAGCTTCCTGCTTAATGTAGGTGATGATGGCTTCGTTGTCCATGCTACCGCGCAGGTCGTCGAGAGATTTGAGGCTACCCATCCAGTTCATCATACCGTCGTTGGCATCTTCGAGTTGTTCGTCGGTAGCTTCCAGAAGGTCCTTTTTGTTGGGCTCTAGGTCTGTAGCCTCGAGTTGAGCTTTAATGGTTTTCTGAGCGGCGGTGATTTTGCCCATCATCGGCATCACGCGGTCGTGGCCCGCCATCATGGTGTCGTAGGCGGTTTGCTGCGAAGCATAGGCGGCTTCCATTGCTGCTTTCTCAGCGGCAGCGGTGTCTTCTCCGCAGGACGTAAAGGCAAGAGCGAAAACGAATAATAATGTGAGGTAACGCATAGTTGAGTTGATTTTTCTTTAAGAAGGCTTTTATTGAGCTAAGGGTTCAATGTTTGCAGATGATTACTCGCCCAGAACAATGCTATTCAAAAACTTTTTTCGCACCCGCGGCCGCGCCCTGAGTTGGCTTCTAAAAAAAAAGGACGCCCCGGAGATTCCGGAGTATCCTTAACCGTACGAAACGTAGGTCTTTAGTAATGTAACGTGAGGTTCGCGCTAAGAAGTCAGTATTTACGTCGTTTAATGATGTTTTTAGTAGACAGAGCGTGAGAGGTTGTCGTCACGGCTAAATTTTAATCACTAATTTATAATGGACTGATTATAGATGTATTACATAGATTGAGACGGCGAACCTCACGTTATGTTAGTGAATATCAATATCCCCATAACTAGTAGAGATGTCCACCTTACCGGAGCCCTTCCCTTTCTTACTACCGGTCAGGCTTTGTGAGCTTCCGTTCTCTTCCCTGTTCACGGACACGTTGCTGCCGCTGAAGTTAATACTGCCGTAGCGGGTGCGTAGGTCCAGTTCGTAGCCGGCATTATCATCGATGTCGATACCAACATCAATATAGTTTACACGGATGTAGACCCGCTCGAAGCTTACGCCTAAGCGATCGATCTTAAGGTCACCGTAGGAAGCATCTACTTCAAGTTCTTTGGTCACTTCGTTGATCTCCACATCCGAGTAGTTTCCGTCCAGAAAGATGCGCTCCACACGTTCTACGACCAGGTCGTTGTAGTTGCCGTCGAAACGGATTTCGCGGGCCTGACGGACTTCTAATTCTTCATAGCCGGCATCCACCCGCAGGCGGTCCACAGTACCAATTTCGGTTTCGCTGTAGCGGCCATCGTAGCGTAAGTCGGCGGCCTTGCGGATACTATTGCCATCGCAGTAACGCACCCGGAAGGAGCTATTCTTGCCCAGTTGGTCGATTCTAGCGGAGCCGTAGCTTACGCTGATCTCGTTACTGCCAGTAAGATCGCCAGCCACCAGGTCACCGTAAGCTACCGTCAGGCGGGTGTTTCCGCTCAGGTCGGGTAGTACTAGGTCGCAGTATTTGGCGTCGGTTTCAAGGCTGGCCGAAGCGGGCATTTTCACGGTGTAGTGTACTTTAAAATCATTGGAGCCGCCTATTCCACTCCAGGATGGCCACTCTCCGTCGAGCAAGGAGCGTAGAATACTCTTACCCTTATTGTCATGCGTACCGATGCTGGTAATGGCCGTAGCCGTATTCGCGCCACCGGAGAAACTGATCTCAATGCGGTCGAAGGTGCGGTTGGCATTGTCCTGATTCTCAGCGGAAACTTTGACGCGCACATCGATTTTGACTTCGTCGCGGTCCCAGGTTTCTACTCGAATATTTCCGTAACGGTTGGTGAGGCGTACGTCTCCACTGCCATCTACGGAGAAGGTTTCGGAGAAGGTTTTTTCGAAATCTTGGTCCGAAGGCGGCGGATGGCCGGCCGCGCCCAGGGTTACCGGCAGCACGAATGCTAGCACAGGTAACAGGAAGGTGATGAAATTAAAGTTCATTGTTTGGTTGTTGAGTAGTAGAAGATGGAGCGGAAGAAGGAAGATGCTCCTGAATACGTAGTAAAATATCGAGCTTGGTGCGGTAGGTCTCGATGAGTTGGTCAACGAGGGTCGCACGCTGAGAGACGGGTACTTCGAGCAGGCCTGCCCGGATCTCTTCGGTCGCCGCGTCGATGGCAGCGAGGTCTTCGCGGAGTTGGGGATCGTCGTTGATCAAGTCTACCTTGGTGAACTGGGCGGCGATTTTCGCGCGATAGTAGGTTTCGGTCTCGGCCAGTTCGGGGCTGATTTGGTGGAGTTCGGTGGCTATAGCGGCCTCCTTAGCACTGCGGTAACCCTGGTTGTTGCCAATGGTAAAGGCAGTGAAAAGGAGGACCAGAAAAGAGGCGGCAATACCTAGTACTCGCAGCGTTTGCCGGCGACCGCGAACGGCCTTCAGGTGGGGCACTACTGTTTCTTGGACTGGAGCTACGGGGGTGGCACCGACCTGGCTTATGGCGGCGAAGACGCGCTCTTCCAATCTGGGTGGCGGCGTTACGTCGTCGAAGGCGTCGTGGTTAGAAGCGACGAAGCTTTCGAGCGGGTCGTTGTCGCTGGGTCTGATGGCACTTTTAATGCGGTCCCAGAGATCGTCAGGTGGCGTTTCGGTATCGAAACTTTCGCGGTTATTGAGGATGAAATCCTCGAGCTTATCGGTAGGCATAGGAGGATTATTTTTGATCGTTTAATAATGTAGCCAGGCGCTTACGGGCGCGGGAATACTGGCTTTTACTTGTCCCGACACTAATGCCGAGAATTTGCGATATTTCTTCGTGGTCGTAGCCCTCAAAGAGGTAAAGTGAGAGCACAACGCGGTAGCCTTCGCTGAGTTGGCGGGTAGCTTGCTTGATGCGCTCAACGCTTATTTTTTGGTCGCTGAACGTAGGTGCGGTGTAATTATCTTCGACAGCAGCGTCGTGGCGGTTGGTGTCTAGATCCGTCGTCAGTAACCGTCGTTTTTTGAGGTGATCGATGCAGCGGTTAACGACGATTCGCTTGACCCAGGCGGAAATCGAAGCTTCGAAGTTGAAGGTATCGATCTTTCCGAAGATGTCTACGAATGCGACCTGGAGGACGTCTTCGGCATCGTGGGCGTGGCGTAACATCCGGAGACAGACGTTGTACATCGGCTTTGCGTAGTGGCCGTACAACTTCCGTTGGGAAGTCCGGTCTTTACGCTGACAACCCAGGACGAGTTCGCGGTGTGTGTCGCGGTAGTCGGCGGCGGTAGGCATGGTTACTATGATTGGCTGTGCTCCCACGGGGATTTGTTCGTTGCTTGGTTCGTAGGTAGAGACGAGGGCAAGGGGGTGGGGTTGCACATTCTGGCTTTGCTTGTTAAAAAACTTTCTTTGTGTACACAGCCTCGCACTTTGTGGGTTAAATGTTTGGCGACTTACTGAGTTGCTGCCGCACCTACCGTTCACGGCGTGGCCTTAGGCGAACGAGCAAAGAGAGAGAGAGAGTGATAACAGCGGCAGCAACTCAGTTTTACACGTCCACTCGATGCCGATCAATTTTAACCAGTACTGCGATCATGATCGTAAAGCTAAGCAAAGATGAGCCTCCTTTGGAAAGAAACGGTAGGGGAATACCTATGACGGGCATGAGTCCCATTGTCATCCCGATGTTGATGAGCATATGGACCATGATTATTCCCGCTACCCCGTAAGCGTAAGCCCGGGCGAAGGTGCGTTTCTGTCGTTCGGCGATGACGCTGATGCGCCACAGTAAGGCCATAAAGGCAAGGATGATGGCAGCTGAGCCAACGAACCCCTGAGACTCTCCTACAGCGCTGAAGATGAAATCGGTCTCCTGTTCGGGGACGTAGTCGTATTTCGTGATGGTTCCGTTTTCTAATCCTTTACCAGAAAGCCCTCCGGCGGCTATGGCTAGTTTGGACTGTGTGATGTTGTAAAGTGCTCCCCGTTCGCTCATACCCGTCGGGCGAAGCCACGCATCAATTCGCTCCTGTTGGTGGGGCTTCAGTACATTGTTAAAGGTGAAATTCGCGGCAAATGCGATCGTCACTCCCCAAATCAGCGCACCGACAGAAAGCATTACCAACCGCCGGTTCTGCCATAATAAATGGTAAGTTATAGCCACACCAAAAGCGGCGAATAGTGCAAGCAGCACCGGCGAACCGATGCCAATTGAATAGGCGTAAATCGAACCGGCCAGTACAACGACCGTACCCGCTAGCCACCAGTGTAACCTGCGGGAGACGGAAAGCGCCATGATGATGAGCAAAAGTCCTAGTAATCCTCCGGCCAGTAGCGCCGTTGGCTGCAGAATGCCCAACAGAAACATGGTGGTAGTGAAGAGGCCGAAGACCAGAATAAGCGGCGAAAGTCCTTCGCGGTACATGACCAGAAGAAAGGAAGTAAACACCAGGGCCGACCCCGGGTCCGGCTGCAACACGATCAGCACTGCAGGTAGTGCCATGATGAGCAAGCCGCTACCAATGGCTCCCAGGCTGTTCAGCTTTTCACTCCACTGGCTCAGGAAGGCAGCCATGGCGAGGGCTGCTCCAAATTTAGCCAATTCGCTGGGTTGAAAGGTGAGGCCCGCAATGCTGAACCACGAACGGGCATTATTGATCTCCTTACCAAAGATCAACACCAAGAACAACAATAAAAGCGTCGCTCCGTAGATCGAATAGGATCCCTTGACCCAAAAATTTCGGTCAATAAAATGATGGATGATAAACCAGGCGGCAGCGGAAACCATTAACCAAATGAACTGCTTACCCATAAAGGAGCCGAATATTTCGAGGATGCCCCAGTTGTACCCCTCCGGTGGCCGACCTACCGAGTACAACATCAGTATGCCCGCCGTAACGAGGAAGAGATAGAGGACTACGGTGGGGAAGTCGTTTCGGACTATTTTTAAGGACATGGAAGCAGGTTAAGCGTTTAGCTTGCTCTAATACATCCGAAGCAACTCGTTCTTATCAATCTTGTCTTTTACGAGGTAAACGCCCTCAAACTGGCGGCCTAGCGTATACTTCAACCGTTCGGCTTCCTGCTTGGTCTGGAAGGCCCCGGCGCGTAACTTGTAATAAGGCTTGGTGTGTACCCAGTCTACGAGAACACTGGGGTAGTTTACTTTGAATTCACTTTCTACCGTGTTTAGTCGGTTACGATCAGTGGTGGCTAGTATCTGGACGCGCCAGCCGTCGACCTTGCTTTCTGCCTCGTTCTCCGTCTGAAAAAGCTCCATCAACGCATCGATGCCAGGCTCCGTTTTCACGGTTACCGACTGAGCGGCGAGATTGCCAGTGAAGCAAAAAAGTACGGCAGAAAGCAGAAGAGTAGAAAAACGCTGCATAGCGGGAATCATTTTATTTTATAATGTCTAGGCCGGAGGAAGTGCCTATACGGTCTGCCCCCGCTTCTACCAACGCCTGAGCGCTCCGCTTGTTCCGGATGCCGCCGCTGGCCTTTATCTTTATATCAGGATGCAAGTTAGCACGCAAGTAACTAACGTTCTCTACAGTGGCTCCGCCTTTGGTGCCTGTGGAGGTTTTTACGAAGTTCGGTTTGATGTTGTTACAGATGGCTATGACACGGTCTCTCTCGGCCTCGGTCAGCTCGCTGATCTCAATGATAATCTTGCTTACTTTACCCTTCAGCCGGGCGGTGGTCGCCACGACGGTGATGTCTTGGATGACGTAGGCCCAGTCTTGAGACTTCACGGCAGAGAGGTTGATGACGATGTCGAGTTCATCCGCACCTTCCTCTAGGGCCCGGCGGATTTCCTGGACCTTTACGGCAGTTTCGGCGTAGCCATAGGGGAAGGCTACTACAGTTGCCAGCTTCACACCGGTTCCTGATAAGGCTTTCGCTGCCTGACGAACGAAGAAAGGAGGAATACATACAGCATGGAATTCATAGGCAATGGCCTCTGCACATATTCGGTTTACAATGGCCGATGTACAGTCGGGAGCCAGATAGGTGTGATCGATAAGCTTATTCAAAAGGGGATATCTTACAGCCCAGAAGTAGTTCCAAAGGCTAAGTTCACGTCGTTAACAAAATGGGTTTTTTCAGACACACCTAATAAGTACGTAATGAAAACTACGCCCGCCAGGAAGGAACATATGACTGGGGGATTAAAACCCCAGCGGGCAACTGCAATATACGCCACTTGCAAAGGTTAAATATTTGTTTTTTCCAATCTAGCGGCGAACGGACTTTTACTTGTTTTTGCCTTGGCTTTCTAATTTTCTGTTAAACGAATACAGGGGTAAGCTTAAAACACTGTCAGACAGCAATCAAACTAAGTGAAGGTATAAATAATGTACCGTTAGGAAGGGCAGGTAAAGGGTTACATGGAATTGGAATACCGGCCACGTAAATTATTTGCCGTGGCAGTGCTTGAACTTCTTACCGCTACCACAGGGGCAAAGGTCGTTCCGTTTAGTCTTGTTACCGTCCCGCTGGAACGTTTCCACTTTCTGGCGCTTACTTACGCCCTCCGCTGCGCGACGGGCAGCCTGCTCCTCCTGGCTCCGGTTGGTGGAGGTCGCGGGTGCCTGAACTCTTCGGGGCGCACGGGCTTCCTGTACGTCCTCGGGTTCAGCAAGCACGAGGTCACCGGTAGCGAGGTAGGTGGTGGTTTTCTCGTTGGTCATCCGGACGAGGCCCTCGAAGAGCTTATACGCCTCCATTTTATAGACCACTAGCGGATCCTTCTGCTCGAAGGAGGCCATGGCTGTAGAGGTTTTTAGCTCGTCCATAGAGCGGAGGTGTTCCTTCCAGTGGTCGTCGATGATGGCCAGGGTAACCGTTTTTTCGATGTCGGAGATGATACTGTGTCCTTTACTCTCAATGGCCTTTTCGATGTCGGCAGTGATTACGAAAGGGTGCGTGCTACCGTCAGTAAACGGGACGATGATGCGCTTGTAGCGGCCGGGCTGCTCTTCGTGGACGCGGTGTATGGTCGGCATTACACGGTTAACCAACATCAGCATCTTGCGCTGGTAGAAGCCCTGGAACTCTTCGAGGAGGCGGTCCGCTAGGGAGTTGACGTCTTTGGTCTCCTTGAAGTCTGGTGCCTGGATGTTGGTATCAAAACCGAGGAGTCGCTGTACTTCGAAGCGAAAGCTGTCGTAATCGTTCTTCTGCTTACTGGTATAAACGATGTCATCGAGCAGACCCTCGAACATGGTGTTGAGGTCTAGGTTGAGGCGCTCACCGCTTAGGGCGTTGTTGCGCTTGCGGTAGATGGCCTCCCGCTGGATGTTCATTACATCATCGTAATCAAGCAAACGCTTACGGGTACCGAAGGCGTTCTCTTCAACTTTCTTCTGGGCGTTCTCGATGGACTTGGTCACGATACCCGCCTGAATGACGTCGCCTTCCTGGTGGCCAGCACGGTCCATCCATTTAGCAATCCGCTCGCTTTGGAAGTAGCGCATTAGCTTGTCCTCTAGCGAGACGTAGAACTGGCTGGAACCTGGGTCTCCCTGACGGCCAGCACGGCCACGCAACTGGCGGTCTACCCGCCGGCTATCGTGCCGCTCGGTACCGATGATGGCGAGTCCTCCGGCATCGATGACTTGTTTTGATAGTTTAATATCTGTACCACGACCGGCCATGTTGGTGGCGATGGTCACCTTACCCGGGCGACCGGCTTCGGCTACGATGTCGGCTTCGCGCTGGTGCTGCTTGGCGTTGAGTACGTTGTGGTCGATACCGCTGGATTGCAGCACGCGGCTCAGCTTCTCACTGATCTCTACCGTGGTGGTACCAACCAGGACGGGACGGCCCTGATCAACTAATTTCTTCACATCTTCAATCACAGCGTTGTACTTCTCGCGCTCAGTCTTGTAGATAAGGTCGTCACGGTCATCGCGCTGGACAGGGCGATTGGTGGGGATTACGACAACGTCGAGCTTATAGATGTCCCAGAATTCTCCGGCTTCCGTTTCGGCTGTACCGGTCATGCCGGCCAGCTTGTGGTACATCCGGAAGAAGTTCTGGAGGGTAACGGTGGCGTAGGTTTGGGTAATTTCACCCACCTTCACGTTCTCTTTAGCTTCCAGGGCCTGGTGGAGGCCGTCGGAGTAGCGACGACCGTCCATCATCCGGCCGGTCTGTTCGTCTACGATTTTTACCTGCCCTTCCATGACCACGTACTCGCTTTCACGCTCAAAGAGTGTGTAGGCTTTCAGGAGCTGATGGATGGCGTGAAGGCGCTTGGATTTTACGCCGAAGTCCTGGCTGATCTTATTCTTGTTCAGGGATTTTTCTTCCGCGGAGAGGCTGTTGTCCTTATCAACTGCGGCCATATCATCGGCCAGGCTATTCATGATGAAGAACTGGGGGTCGTCGTTGTATTTACTTAGGAAGGCGACACCCTTTTCGGTGAGGTCTACCTGGCGGTTCTTTTCGTCGATGGAGAACAGAATTTCGGAATCGACTTCGCCCATCCGTTTGTTGTTCTCGGCCATGTAGGTGTTGTCCGCTTTTTGGAGCATCACCTTCACGCCCTCTTCGGAGAGGAACTTGATGATGGGGCGGCTCTTGGGCATGGCACGGTGCGCACGCAGTAGGGGTAAACCTGCTTCTCCTTCTTCGACGCCTACGTAGCCTTCTTTGAAGAGTTTTTTGGCTTCGGTTAGGTATTTATTGGCTAATTTTTGCTGGGCGGCGACGAGGGTTTCGATGTTGGGCTTCAGCTCCTCGTAATCTTTATCATCAGCGTTGCCGGTAACGGGGCCGGAGATGATGAGCGGTGTCCGCGCGTCATCGATCAGGACAGAGTCGACCTCATCAATCATTGCGTAGTGGTGCTTTCCCTGTACTTTGTCGTCCTGGCTGCGAACCATATTGTCGCGCAAGTAATCGAAGCCGAATTCGTTGTTGGTACCGTAGGTGATGTCGCTGTTGTAAGCGATCTTTCTTTCGGGGCTGTGGGGGCTGAAGTAGTCAATACAGCTGATGCTGAGCTGGAGGAATTCCATCAGCGGGCCGATCCACTCGGCATCCCGCCGGGCGAGGTAATCATTGACCGTGATGACGTGGACGCCCTGGCCGCTGAGTCCGTTGAGGTAAGCGGGTAAGGTGGCGACGAGGGTTTTACCTTCACCGGTCTGCATCTCTGAGATCTTACCTTCGTGGAGGGCGATACCGCCGATGAGCTGCACGTCGTAGTGCACCATTTTCCAGATGATCTCTCCGCCAGCGGCCGTCCAGGTGTTGGAATAGACGGCTTCGTCACCTTCGATGGTGAGGTGGTCTTTTTTAGGGTTGGCGGCAAGGTCGCGGTCGGCCTGGGTGGCGGAAACGCGCAGTTCTCCGTCTTCGGTGAGGCGGCGAGCGGCCTCCTTCACCGTGGCAAATGCTTCGGGTAGAATTTCCTTGAGTACTACTTCGAGCTCTTTGTCGCGCTGTTCTTTTAGGCGATCAACCTCTTTGTAAATATTATCGACTTCGCGGAAGCTTTCCTCCGTCTGAGCAGCTTCTTTTAAGCTGGCAATGGAAGCGTCGATCTCAGAGAGGTGCTCGGCAATGCGGGCACGAAGGGTATGTGTGCGGTTGCGCAACTGATCGTTCGTGAGGCCGGAGAGGCCGGCGAATACTTCATTGATTTCAACAACAACGGGTGTGTAGGTGGCGACATCACGGTCCTGCTTATTACCAAAAATTTTGCCGAGCATCTTCTTAAACATAACTAATCTATTTTTAAAAACGAATTCTTTGGACCTGCGTCCGCGCCACTAACTCCCGGAAGGGAATCAAATGTCCCCAAGCTTGATTCGGGGCCCGAAAAAATAACGTCCTTATATATATGGTCGTTTCAGATTTCGCGAAGTCACCGGGCGAAAAAGTTTCGCGTCGATTCTTTTTAAGACTGCAAAGATACCGCAGCCGAACGGGAGATGCGCGAATATCGGGCCGGAGGTTAGTGGCGGACAAAATGGCACTCGGCTATGGGGAGAACCTGACAACCTGGAGAGCGAAATAGATTAGCACCGCTACTGGCCGGGTCTTCCCTGCGTAAAAGGCTCCTCCCGGGCTCCGCCGGATAAATACAGCCATTAACTTTGCCCAATGAAAAAACACAACATCTCCGTCCTCGGCTGCGGCTGGCTCGGTCTTCCGTTGCTGAAATCTTTGGTTGCTGAGGGGCATCACGTAAATGGTAGTTCACGAAACCCGGACACACTAGCGGCCATCAAAGCAGCAGGTGGGCACGCTTTTTACAACGATTTACCCGACCAGATTAACCGCGGTTTCTTCGGAGGTCTGCTTTCTACTCTAATCATCACCCTTCCTCCGCGTGGCCGCTCGCTGGGCGAGGAAGCCACAGCGCACTATCTTGAGTGTTTAAAAGCAATTCCACTGCTACACACAGGCAGTACTCCTAGAATTATCTTCACGAGCAGTACCGGTATTTATGGTGACACACCAGGAGTGATCACCGAAACTACCCTAACCCAACCTAATACTCATTCCGGACGCGCGGTGGAAGCCGCTGAAAACTGGTTAGACTCAACAGCCTCCACATATGCGGTCCTCCGGCTAGCTGGCCTTGTTTCTTCTGACCGTCATCCCGGCCGCTTTTACGGTGGTAGCGACCGCCCTATCTCTCAAGCCGATGCACCGGTCAACTTAGTACACCGCGACGGCGTGATCGCGGCCATCCATTTGTTGTTGAAAAAAGGTTGGCAACGTGGGGACACATACAACGTCTGTGCCTCAGCTCATCCTCCCAAAGGAGATTTTTATACCGCCGCCGCAAAATCCTTGGGCCTCGAAGTCAAAGGGAACGATGCCGGAGGAGCAAATGGTAAAATCGTCAGCTCTCAAAAACTGCGTGGCCTGGGCTGGAAACCGACCTGGGATGATTTAGACCTCAAAGGCTTAACGCTTCCTTAACTTTTATGAAGTATTACTCTTTGCCGAGGCTTGCGGCCTAAGGGTATATTTAATAGAGATTTAAGCTAGTGGTCTGTCAATATTGAATTTGTGGGTAAGGTGCTGATGAATTTTGGTGTTGAATGAGGCGAAGGATTCTTTGCACAGTCCTAGCTACGGAAGGAGTTCTTTAACGAAATTCAGCACCAAAAGGCATCGCAGATTACCCCAATATTTAATGTTGACAGACCACTAGAGTACAAATATGGTGCAAAGGTTCAACAGCTTTATAATAATCCTACGGACAACAACATTTTTCAGTCTTACAAAGTGTCTAGAAATAACCACGAATTACAGTTATCCCTGAACAATAGTGTCTTATAAAAGTGTGCCGCCTCTCGGATAAGAGGAGTGGCACTTTTGTTTTGAGGTAATGGGGTAGTACCTCTTCCGAACTTCTACTACCTTTGTAGTCTTTAGTAGGAAGCTGGCTTGGCCTCCGACTTTCAGCCAAGCATTAATCACCTGATTACGGCCACCTACTGTCGCCACTTTTAGCTTTAACTATTGTACACCCCGACCAAGAACTTATGACCGTGAGACTCATCCTGCTGCTAGCTATATCCTTCCCCGTCTTACTGTCCGCACAGTTTGATCTCCGAGATCGTGACGCCGCCCCATCCTCTACCGCCGTTCGGATAACCAACGGTATTACCCTAGACGGGAACCCCGACGAGGCGATCTGGAAAGCTTGCAAGCCAGCCACCGGTTTTTGGGAGACCTTCCCTTCGGATACTTCTCTGGCGCGTGACCAAACTGAGATTTACTTTGCTTACGACGACGACAATCTCTACGTCGCTGCCAAATGCTACGTACAGGGCAAAGATTTCGTTATCCCCAGTCTCCGGCGAGACTACCGTGCCGGAGGTAACGACAACCTTACCTTGGTTTTCAACCCCTTTAAGGACAAGACGAACGCCATCGTCTTCGGTATGAACCCGCTTGGCGTTACCCGTGAGGCCCTGATTTACAACGGTGGCGAAAGCGTCGAAGACTTTCGGGAAGAGTGGGACAATAAGTGGCGGGGCGAAAGCTATATCGGCGATAACTACTGGTCGGTGGAAATGATCATTCCTTTTACCAGCCTGCGCTTTCCCGACGGCGACCCGCAGTGGTACTTTAATTCTTACCGCTTCGATACTCAGTCTACCACCCGCTCTACCTGGCACCGCATACCCCAGAATCAGATCATTATGAGCCTGGCTTATATGGGGACGATCGATTTTATCGGCGGTGCCCCGAAGGCGCAGGGTGGCAACCTCACGGTTATTCCTTACGTTGGCGGTGGTCTCAATAAAGATTATGAGGCGGGGACGGAGGTGCAGTGGAACGGCGCCGTGGGTGGTGATGCTAAGATCGGTATCGGATCAGGTCTCAACCTCGACCTCACCGTGAACCCCGATTTTAGCCAGGTGGAGGTTGATCAGCAGGTCATCAACACCAGCCGTTTTGAAGTCTTCTTCCCTGAGCGGCGCCAATTTTTTCTGGAAAATGCGGACCTCTTCGGCTCCTTCGGTGATTCGCGGGCCAATCCTTTCTTCAGTCGTCGTATCGGTATTGCCCGCGACACGACGACGGGCCTGGCCATCCCGAACCAGATCTACGCGGGCGCACGCCTGAGCGGCAAGGTTGGGGACGACTGGCGAATCGGCCTCCTCAACATGCAGGCTGCCGCCGAACTTGAGCAAGGCCTCCCCGCCTACAACTACACCGTTGCAGCTGTCCAACGTAAGATTGGAGATCGCTCCGCCGCCGGTATTATCGCTGTCAACAAGCAAAATTTTTCAAATTTTAGCGACAGCACCGAAACCAACGCCGAATTCAACCGCATCCTCGGCGTCGACTACAACCTGGCCACTAAAAATAACAAATGGAACGGTAAGGTATTCCTGCACCGCAGTTTCTCCGATCGCGAAAATGGGGAAGGCGACGACTACACCCACGGCCTCGCCCTCGAATACCGCGAACGCAACTGGAACCTCGAATACACCCACCTCTACGTCGGCGACGACTTCAACGCAGAGGTAGGTTTCGTTCCCCGCCGCGATATTTTTAGCCCCTTTATTGGCATCAGAAGAATAGATTATCCGGATAACCCCAACGTGATCCAGAAAGGCCCCGCCCTGCGTACTCGCTCCTTTTTCAAACCAGGAGATGGCCTGGCGGACTACGGTGCGCGTTTCATCTACGACTGGCGGTACGCCAATACTTCACAAATCACCCTTTTCGCACGCACCACTAAAGTCGAACTCTTCGAACCCTTTGACCCTACCCGGACGGACGCTACACCGCTACCCGCCGGTGAATACAGCTACGCCCGCTTCGGTGGTGAGATCCGATCAGACCGCCGGAAGAAGTTCAGTTATTCTATAGAGCCTGAGTTAGGCCAGTTTTATAACGGGAGAACTTACGGTCTCAGTGGGGGTATAGTCTACCGCTACCAGCCTTTCGGCGCGATCAATCTGCGTTTCAACTACCAGTACATCAACCTGCCCGACCCCTACGCTAGTACCGCACTGTTCCTTATCGGCCCGCGCATTGACCTCACCTTCAGTAAGTCCGTTTTTCTGACCACCTTCCTTCAGTACAATGAACAGCTTGAGAACTTCAACCTCAACGCCCGCCTGCAGTGGCGCTTCGCGCCGGTCTCCGACTTCTTTCTTGTCTATACCGACAACTACGATACGCTGGGCTGGACTACGCGGAATCGGTCTATTGTTGCTAAGGCTACTTATTGGCTCAATATATAACTTTGACTTAGCGAACGCCTCGGTCGGAGCTAGGACAGCTCCTGCCCAGGAACCCCTTTACCACCAACAATATTTATTTTCCCCGGCCCAAAGCGGAACTGGGTGTAGGTGATCGTTTTACCCAAACCTTTATGTAGTTTCTCGTAGTAAGTTTCCGTACTCAGTTCGGGGATGGGCAGCGGCTTACTGTAGATATCGTGATCGCGGTAGAGCACCTCCACGGCGGGTTGTTCGGCGAAGATTTCTTGCGTCCATTCGTAAAGCTCGCGGCTGTCAGTTTTTAGGTGGACTAGGCCGCCGGGCTTCAGGATGTGGCGGTACTGTTTCAGGTAGCGGGCGGCGGTTAGGCGGCGGTTTTCCTTACCTTTTTTGAGGAAGGGATCCGGGAAGGTGATCCATATTTCATCCACTTCTTCTGGGGCGAAGAAGGTCGAGAGGACCTCGATGCGGGTCCGGAGGAAAGCGGCGTTTTCAAGGCTACGTTCAATGGCGATTTTAGCACCCTTCCAGATACGTGCCCCTTTGACATCTACACCGATGAAGCTGCGGTCGGGATACTGTCCGGCCAGGTCTACGGTGTATTCCCCACGTCCACAGGCAAGTTCCAGGGTGATGGGGTTGTCGTTACCGAAGTGCTTTTTTGCCCAGTTGCCTTTGCGCTCAACGGGCAAGCCGCCCTCACCGACGAGTTCAGGGTTACGCGGGTCGAAGTTTTCGTAGACATTGGGGAGCTGGAGAATCTCCGCGAATTTCTGAAGTTTGTTGCGGGTGGCCATGGGAGTTGTAGCTTTGGGGCAAAGTTAGAAGTTAGACCGTTAAGAGTTAGAAGTTAGTCCGTTAGAATTTATATCCCCGAAAGTGCGCGGGCCCGAATTTATTCCTAACGGACTAACGTCTAACAATCTAACGGTCTAGCACTAACCGTCTAACTTCTAACGAACTAACGATGAATGTTTTAATAACCGGCGTATCCACTGGCATCGGCGCCACTACGGCGGAGCTTCTGCTCCGGTCTGGCCACGATGTTTACGGAACGGTCCGCAAGCTCGGCGATGCCGATCAACTTGCTTTGCATCCCGCGTTCAGCGCCCTAGTTATGGACGTTACAAACCGCCCGAGTATTGTTAAAGCGATGGCGACCATCAAAGCCTCCGGCAAACCGCTTCATGCCGTGATCAATAACGCCGGTATTGCCGTTCCTGGCCCGCTGGAAACCATTGCCGAAGAGGACTACCGCAAGCAATTCGACGTAAACGTGTTCGGCAATCTCGCCGTAAGCCAGGAAGCCCTGCCCCTGTTGCACGCCGCCCGCGAAGCTGGGGAAACGAACGTAAAAATCATCAACGTAAGCAGCGTCTCCGGTTACGTAACCGCTCCGTTCACTAGTTTGTATTCCGCTAGTAAATTTGCCGTCGAAGCCCTTACCGATGGTCTGCGCCGCGAGCTCTCTCCCTTTGGCATAGACGTACTAAGCGTTGCCCCAGGTCCGGTAAAAACACCCATCTGGCGGAAAGCAAACACCCAGACGAAAGCCTTCGAAGGTACTCGTTATGCGGGCACTCTCGATAAGCTCGGCGCCTACACCGAAGCCACTGAAGCCGGAGCGATTGACCCCGAGTTGGTGGCCGGCATTATCCACGATATGCTGAAAAGTGAACGGCCACGACCAGACCGATTGGTAACGAAAAAGAACTGGATAATCCGCCTCCTCATGCTGGCTCCTAAACGCTGGCAAGACAAGATGTTCCTGAAAAATATGGAGGCTAATAAAAGGGATTAGAAAACCAGAATTGTGTAATTCCGTTACATTAAATACACGGATACTATTTGCAATGACTTTACGCCACTACTCTCAGCTCTACCGCAATTTACGCGATCTGGATCCCCACGATTACCAGCGGGTAATTCGAAAATATGAAGAAAAAGAGTCTGAGCTGGGCCGGCTCGATGCGTTGGAGCATTTTGAACTGACCGTATTTTACGTAGATGCGCTGTACCAAACCGGCGCATACCGCCAACATCAACTGATGGTCGATCTGGTGATAGAGGCCAGTATCCGGGAAAGCTTCGTGGAAGTCGATAATTTCAGCAATGACATTTTCCAGTTCATGCTTTTTCGCAAAGCGGCAGCGGCTTACCGTTTGCGGAATTTTGACACCGCCATCCACGTAGGGCAAGAATTGGTCCGGATTGATAGTGGGCGGCAACTGTACGTCCGCTTTCTGCGGGTGGCCATCTTTAAGCAACAGGTCGCTGTATTGCAATTCGGTCGGGCAGCCTTCATTTTCTGTATCCTTTTTACCGCATTCCTGATTACGATCAACTTACTGGTAATTACCAACTTTTTCCCATGGCTCGAGCCGCCGTTTCAGTGGGCTATTGGGCTGGTTTTTGTTTCCGGGCTGCTGCTTTTGGCGGGTAGCTATGGCTTCGCTCTGGCACGGTCATACCGGAGGACTTTCAGGTTTCAAAGGAGGCAACTGAACAAATAAGAGGTTTTTTTGCTGATTTAATAGATGGCTAATAGGCAAGCCTAGGCCTAGGGTCGTCAATTTAATAATCTAAGTTATCTTTAACGTTAAACAAAGCATCCAGCATGACCAAGCCAACCCTAGTAATCCTCGCAGCCGGAATGGGCTCCCGCTACGGCGGCCTTAAGCAAATTGACGGTGTGGGCCCCAGTGAAGAGGGCATCATTGAGTACTCTATCTACGATGCTATCCGCGCCGGTTTTGGCAAAGTGGTCTTCGTGATCCGTAAGGACATTGAAGCACCCTTTCGCGAAAAATTCGACGGTAAATTCGGTGACCGGATTGAAGTAGCTTACGCCTTCCAGGGCATGGATAGCTACGTCCCTGCAGATGTAGACCATACCAAGCGCGAAAAGCCTTGGGGTACTACCCACGCCATGCTGGTGGCCAAGGAGGTTTGCGATGAGCCTTTCGCCGTCATCAACGCAGATGATTACTACGGTGTAAAAGGCTTCCAGAAAATGGCTAAATTCCTCAACGAAGAGGCTTCTACCACCGTGTTTTCCATGTGTGGCTACGTGCTGCACCGCACGCTTTCTGACCACGGAACGGTAAACCGCGGTGTCGCGGTGGTGACCGAAGACCACATGCTCAAGGACGTCAACGAACGGTTGAAAATTTCACGGGACGATGACGGAAAAGTTTCCTACCTCGGTGACGACGAAAAGCGTCACGGGCTGAAGGACGATGACGTTGTTTCCATGAATTTCTGGGGTTTTCACCCTTCCATCTTCGCCACCATCGAAGCAGGATTCGCCGAATTTGCCCGGACGAACACCGACGATAACCGCGCAGAGTACCTCATTCCCGAATTAATTGACGGGATGATCAAAGACGGCTCCGCTAAGGTAAAAGTGCTCGTTACCGACGATAAGTGGTACGGCGTAACCTACCAGGAAGACAAGCCACGGGTACAGGAGGCCTTCACTAAGTTAGTGGCTGATGATGTTTACCCCAGCCCGCTGTTTAGCTAGGCATAGTACTAAAATCATTGACGCTTATAAACATGATTCACTCCGGAATTTATCCGGGTATTCCTGAATTTACCTGCAAAAACGGCATTTAGCGTAAAGTATTTAGGCGGGTACGTGCGGTGGCCCAAACGCTAATTACTTTACGCTAAAACGCTAAAACGCTAAATTATTAGGTAATCGATTACAAACTACACTGTGCACGTCAAAAAATAGCGGTGTTGCGCCTTCGGGGTTGGGAAATCCAACCTTGTCGGCTGGCCGTTCAATCGTCTGGTGAAGTAACGCTAATTGCTGAGTTGATAAATGATCTGGCTTACCGGAAGGTAGATCAACCTGATAAGTTTCTAGCTTACTACCGTGATTTTCGACCTTACGCACAATATGTAAAATGTTGCATTGAGAGTAGTTGACGGCCTCGGTAACTTGTTGCTCAGACATGCTTTGCTGGCGAAGATGGTATATAATTTGGTGAATGACTTCTTTGTGCTGACTGCCGGTGTCCGTTCTTAATAGTTGAAATTATAACAAGTATTGTAGCACTTACTTCTGATGCAGCCTGAAGCTGACTCAAGTCGTTTACGTACGGATTCGAAAATATCGACTGAGTCTTCCTGGAAAGTCAGCACTGTTCCGTCGGTTAGGTAGACAGAGACTTGCTCAATACTCAATTGACGGGGCTCTCTCTCGAAATCAAAAGCCTTTACTTACAGCAGGACTCCACCTTTGTAGGGTTCTATCTTCGGGCATTGGTGCACGTCCACCACGTCTTCCATCGAAGAGGGGTGCATGCCGTATGCTTTGCCTAGCTTTTTAATTAGGTTGACCCGGTGTAGGCCACGCACGTCGTACCAGGTCACGTTTCCCTGGTGAATTATCTTCGGGGATAGAATCCAGTTCGGTTATACAATAGAATGATTCTGCGTCGTAGTGTATGAGGTGCACATATACTTCTTCCACCTCCCGGAGGCCGGTATGAACAAGGGTTCCGGGAGGCGCACCGGTGGCTTTCCGAGTCAAACCAAGTTTTCGGTTTGGGAACGGATGGCTTTTGCACTATCGCATAGTGGGGTGTTTGGGCGCTAACGCAGGTGCAAAGTAAGCTTTCTAGAAAAAAGAAAGGTTGGTTGGACGTCGTCGTTAACGAGTAAGTTGAGGTAACGATTTGAAGTTCGCTTGGGCTACCTTTACCGCGGTTAAGTGGCTCAGGCCTGCATCAATAATATATAAATATGTACGAACTAAGCCATCCCGGCACTCGGCTCAAGGGTCACATCGAACTCACCGGATCCAAGTCCATCGCTAACCGGGCGCTTATCATCCGGGCGTTGACAGAAGGTGGTTTTCCGATTCACCGGCTCGCTGCTGCCGATGATACCGTTCGCCTAGAACGCTTGCTCGCCAGCGAAGAAGAAGTGCTTGATGCCGGACCAGCAGGCACGACTTTCCGTTTCCTCACCGGGTTTCTCAGTCGCCGGCCCGGTCACCAGGTGCTTACCGGAAGTCAACGGATGAAAGAACGGCCTATCGGCATCCTGGTTGACGCCCTGCGCGAACTTGGAGCCGATATTGAATATATTGAAAACGAAGGCTACCCACCGCTACGCATCGGCCACTCTGCCCTTGACCGTACCAGTGCGCTCACTATCGCTGCCGACACCAGCAGTCAGTACATTTCTAGTCTGCTGATGCTCGCTCCAACGCTACCTAAGGGTCTGCGGTTAAGCCTAGAGGGCAATATCGTCTCCGTGCCTTACATCAAAATGACCCTCTCGCTGATGGCGAACTTCGGCGTAACGAGTAGTTGGGAAGGGCAGACCATCGTCGTCGGCCCACAGGCTTACCATCCGAAAGCGTTTACCGTTGAGGCCGACTGGTCAGCCGCTAGCTATTTTTATGGCATTGCCGCCCTGGCCAGTGAGGCCGATCTGCAAATCGATGGCCTCTTCGCGGAAAGCGTGCAGGGAGACTCCGTCGTCGCCGAGCTTTACGAACGCTTCGGGGTTACTACGACCTTTAACGATGCTGGCTTACGGATTACGAAACCTGCTGGTGCTGCTGTACCTCCTCTTTTCGAGCAGGACTTCGTGGAATGTCCGGACATCGCCCAAACACTGATGGCTACCTGTGCCGGCCTCGGTGTTCATGGACTATACAGCGGCTTGCAAACCCTGTTCATCAAGGAAACCGACCGGGTAAAGGCCATGCAGACCGAGCTGGGCAAACTTGGAATCGGGCTCTATAAAATACCTGCGCATATGAGTGGGGCGACCGAAGGCCAGCAGTACTTCGGCCAGGAAGGGAAAGTGGATTTCTCCAACGCTGGTATCCCGACCTTTGCCACCTACCACGATCATCGAATGGCGATGGCGCTGGCCCCGCTAGCCTTGCTGCATCCGATTCGGATCGAAGATCCCGAGGTGGTTGGGAAGAGTTACCCTAACTTTTATGTAGACTTCGGTAAGCTGGAGTTCGTGGTTGACGAGGTGTGATCAGTTCAACTCGCCAGCCGAATACTTTTTTGCCAAAGCCACTTCAGAATAATTTAGCTGCGGCGAGAGGTTGTTGAGCAAGCACTGTTGTGATGCAGTGAAAAAGTTCGCACCTTGACAGAACTCAACCAGTGAGCTTTTTTACTTACAGGTGCAAGAGTGTCGTCAGGGTTCAGTTTGCCTATTCTAGCGATTAAGTCTTACCTAATGACCTTGGTGAAAAAGAATTTGATTGGCGAGTTACCTCTCCCGCTTAAAACCTTTCCCGTACCCGAGTTAGCGCTTAAAAAAAGCCGACCAATACCCAAGAAAATACTAACTTTTACTACCACCCCATTAATATGGGGTGGTGCTACCCCCTCGCGTCACCTTACCTTTGATTTATAAAGTAGAAAAGGTGCAACCCTGTCCGCTGGGTTTTCCCAAAAAGCGTGTTTAGTTCTGAGGCTTGTAGATTGTTGGTTTTCTGCCGCCTCCTTAAATGTTTTTATTTCGGCGTTCATCGCCTTAGATTCCAGTTATTACAAATTAGCTATAAAAGCTATACTATAAGGTCCGGACGGTGCAACGTCACGGACCTTTTTTGTTTGGTTGTTACAGGGGCAATGAGTGATTCTGGAGTTGGAAGCTTCACAACACTGGCAGCCTGGAAATCAGGTATTTTTTTTTAACAAGTTCTTTTGCACTTTCTACTCTATGGCCAACGTTTCTTATGGGCTATAAAATATTAGCTACCCTGGCTGACGCAGTTCAGTGCTACGAATACTGCTTGTAAGGGGGAGCATTTGGTGTTTTACAACCCTTCAACTGTACCTTTATGGCTTTTTCCGGCTTCTGTTGGAAAATCGCATTCGTTAATCATGTCTCCCTGCCTCTCACTCGCGAGGCATTTCGCTTTGAATTTGTCCCGGTATGCATCACGGCTCCACGCTCCGTTCTTTCTTCCTACTTTTTTTCATTGGTTGCCTGCTGGCACCGCTCGGCCTGCTGGCCCAGCGCCCCGTCAGCATTACGGCTCCTAAAACGGACGATTCCCGTCCGGCGTGGGAAAAAATGGACTGTAACGATGCAGGAAACATCAATCAGTTTTCCGGCTTCACGATGGAGAGTATTAGTTTCGGGGATAACCTGATGACGACGGATGTGCGGCCTTACTCCGCCCGCCCGGACACTATTTTTCTTTGCGCCAATGATCAGTTCACGGTTAGCCTAGTTGGCGGCTCGCAGGACCTTTCGGGAGACCCGAACACCGCTACTATCCCTGGTGTAGGCTACGCTTTCTACAATTGCGCGCCGACGGTAACCGGACCACTACTTACTGATATCCGTGCCGATGTGTGTGTGGCTGATAACGGCCTCAATCCTTTTGATGACCTAGCTGTTGGCGTACCGACAGGTTACGAAACAGGTAATTACACCCTGACGGTAGCCAACGATAACGTAGGTGGCTTTACCATTCCAGGTCTTTTCCCTAACGCCATGGCGGAGCCTACACCTCAGGTGCTCACGCTTGCGCCTATCACTTTTGATGACGTAAGCCCCACTACCGGAGAAGCGGTCTACGAAGGCAGTCCCGTTGGCTCATGCGTAAATGTCTCGACCGACCAGACTTTCACCGTCGCCTACCTTAACCCCATCACCCTGTCTAACCTTGATGCCTCACCGGCGGGCTGTGTTGGCACCTTCGAGATTCGCGGCGGAGCACCTGAATTGCGTGGTGGAACGGGTTACAACATCAGTATTGTGAACGCCAGTACGGGCGATCGCGCTATCGTTCTTACTCCCGCAAGTCAGATTCGCCACAACGAACCCGTCACTTACCAGGTGCCTACTGCAGGTGTTTACAGGATTAGCATCGATGACGATGGCGTGGGGTGTAGCCTGGTGAATAACGTCAATGTCAACCACTCCACGGGGTGTCCGCTTCCGCTGGTATTTAACCTCGGCCAGGAGCGTGGGCTGCCCGGACAACAGGTATGCGTGGATGTTGTACCTGATAATTTTGTTGACATCTCAGGCTTTCAGTTCGACATAGCGTTTGAGGAGACAGTACTTATGTTCGACAACATCGGCAACTTTCACCCCAACTTGCCATCTCCAGTATTTGCCAACGGCCCGGTGAGTAGTGGAGGAACCCTGGCGGAAGGCTTGATCAGAATCGTTTACGCTGAAATCGGTACTACTGGAGCTAATATTCCGAACGATGAGGTGGTCTTCTCTATATGTTTCACCATCATCGGTGATTTGGGAGATCGTAGCACCCTCATCAATGTCGATCCCTCTGCGGAATACAGCCGCCTACCTTCAGAAACAGGCGAACTTATTGTTAACCCTGGATCGGTAGTGGTTACCGATAAGGCCTTTCTGGTAACCCTCACCCGCGATAACGAAAATTGTGACGGCTTCAACGACGGTAGCATCACCGCCGAAGCCCTTGGTGGGGCCGACCCCTATCTCTTCTCCATCCGGCGGATCGCTCCGGTACCCGAAGCAGGGTTTGGTCCTGAACAGACGCGTATAGGAAATCCTGCTTCCGTTGATTTCAACGGTCTACCAGATGCGGAGTACGCAGTAATGGTGGAAGCAGCCGACGGCTTCATCGTAATCGATACCATTGAAGTGGAAGCTGGTCTTGCCATCGCCGTTAACGTAGAAGTCGTCTTTCCACCAAGCTGTAACGGTTTTGATGATGGCTCCGTGCGCGCCGTCGTTTTTGAGAATGGGGTAGAAGTAATTTCTCCGCTCGATTCTGGCTATACCTTCGTTTGGGTCGGTAGCCCAGAAACTGGAGATGTTCGTACCGGCCTCGTTTCCGGCCAGTACGAGGTTACCGTCGAGGCTCCTAACGGGGATTGTACGAGCGACGACCGAGGAAACCTCAACCAACCTTCCGACGTGCGGGTCCGCCCGGATAACCCGGACGATGCCGTAAGTAGCGCAACCTGTACCAATACACCCGATGGTATTATCACTATTACTGCAGATGGGGGAACGGGACCTTATGATTTCATTTGGAACACTACTTTGGGGACTGATAACGACAACGTGTCCTCTACCCGCAACAGCCTTATCCCCGACGAATACGCAGTCATCGTTGAAGATTCCCGCGGTTGCCGTGATACAGCAAACTTTGTAGTTGATGCCCAAAAGTTGCTGTCCATAGTATCTGAAGTGGATCCGATCACCTGTTTTGATGCCGCCAATGGTGTCATCCGGGTCAACGGAACCGCTACGGGTGCCGCACCGATTCTTCCCTACGAGGTAAGATTAGAGGACGAATTTGGAACTGTAATCGTACCGACTCAAACCATTATCGACAACTCGATTCCCTTCGAATTTACCGGCCTCGACGAAGGGCGCTACGTAGTCGTTCTCGATGATCAGGACCCCGCCCCGGGCTGTGAAGCTATTGACACTTTCGACGTGTTCCAGCCGCTCGAACTGGAGATCGACGAGAACCTGACCATTACCAACGAGACCTGTACTACAGGTAACGACGGCACGGTAAGCGCCGCAGTCTCCGGAGGCACCATGCCCTACGAATACCGCTTCGTGAACGATAGTCTGGAGGTTCCGATTGATACGATCACTTCTGGTAATTCCCTCAACGGCCTCAGCGCCGATACGAACTATGTACTCATCGTCACCGATCGTAACCGTTGTACGGATACGTTAAATTTCCGTATCAACGCTCCGGCAGGCGCCACACTGAGTGTGATTGATACCAGCTTTATCTCCTGCCCGGGCGATAATGATGGCCTGCTCAGGGTTGTGGCCACGCCGCCGGCCGGAGAAACTATCTCTTCTTTCACTTGGTATGTGCTGAACGCCGACGGTACCCGGGGTACGCCCGTAGCTGCCGGGGCAGACTCTACCCGAAAAAACCTTCCCATCGGCAACTATCTCGTGGAGGTCACCACGTCCAATAGTTGTGTTGCTCAGGCCATCGGCAGGGTAGTCAGCCCGGGAGAGGTGCTTCTGCAGGACTTTACGGTCAATAACCCGCAGTGTCCGGATGATGCCAACGGTAGCGTCTTCCTGAACCCTGGAGGTGGTACGACGAATGCGGACGGAACTTATAACTACGTCTGGTCTACTGATCCATTCGGAACGCCGACCACTAATCCCGCCTTCACAAACCTGAGGGCCGGGAGCTACACTGTTACCATCACGGACGGTAACGGCTGTCAGCCACCTTTCGATACTACCTTCATCTTGGTTGATCCGCCACGGATTACAGGACAGTGGCAACTCACTCCAGTAAGCTGTCCTGATGACGCAACGATGGACGGAACTGCAACCTTCACCGCAGAATATGAAGATGGTACGGTCGGTAGTTTCGACTTCCTCTTTACGAGCGGAACCGCCGACTTTAGTGCCACAATGTCGACGGAAACGGGACTCTCGCGCGGGCCGGTCACCGTTCGCGTCACCGATCTGGTATGTACCGAATCTTTCACCGATACTATTCGCAGTCCGGACGAGTTTGAAGTCGAATTAGTGGCCGGTGTGGTAAGTTGTAATGGTCTGGCTGACGGTGCCGCTACCGTCAACATCACCGGAGGAACTCCGGACTACACTTTTGATTGGTCCGTCTCCACCGACACGGATAATATGGTCGATGGCCTCAGCGCCGGAACGGGCCTTACCGTCGACATCATGGACGCCAACGGCTGTTCTCCCGGGGTTCAAACTTTCAACATCAGCCAACCTGATCCGCTTACGCTGTCCGTCGACCCGGTTACGACAACCGAAACTGTTCGTTGTGCCGGAGATATGAATGGCCGCATCAGCGTGTTTGTCAGTAGCATAAACAATAATACGTTACCAACTAGCCCCTTCTCCTGGTCTGGAAATGTTGCGGCGGCTAGTGAATTTGTAGCTACTGATCTTTCCTCTGGCGCCTACAGCGTAACCGTTACCGACGTGGAGGGCTGTCAGGATAGCATAACTTACGTCATCAGCGAGCCCGAAGCCATTATCTTCAGCGTACTACCTATCGAGGAGCCGCTTTGCTTTGGCGAAACGACGCCGGTATTGATCGACACGGCTTTTGGAGGTACGTCTAACGGTATTCAAGACTTCACCTTCTCCGTTAATAATGACGGTTTTCGGATTCCCGTTGGGCAGACCGGTACGGTCTTTGCCGGGGAGGTTGTAGTAACGGTGTTTGATAGCGTAGGCTGCTCTGCTGAGCAAACCTTCAGTATTAACCAGCCGCCGCAGATTTTGATTGATCTCCCGGAAGAGATCGTGATTGAACTTGGTGATAGCCTTACGCGCCTTAACCCGCTCATCAGCCCCGCTGGCGATGTGTACGAATACCTTTGGACACCTAACGACTATCTTCGTAGTCCGGATACTGTCCGCAGTCCATTAATTTATCCGTTTGAGAGCCTCGGCCATAGGTTCCAGATTACAAATGCTAATGGCTGTCAGGCCTTCGCTGACATCTTCGTTGAGGTGGATGCCAACCGTAACGTGTACATCCCTAACGTTTTCAGCCCGAACCGTGACGGTAGAAATGAGGACTTCCGCATCTTCGCCTGCCAGGGTGTGCGCAGCGTGAACTCCGTGCAGGTTTATGACCGTTGGGGTGGTGTTGTATTCTCAGAAGATTCTTTTGAGCCTAATTGCCTGGATGGTATTCAGCTTTGGGACGGCATGGGACAGAATGGTAAGCCGGTTAATCCTGCCGTTTTCGTTTACGTCGTCGAGGTGGAATTTCTTGATGATGTGACCCTGGTTTACCGGGGAGACGTTACGGTACTGCGGTAAAATCTTAAATACCTCGCAGCTAAATGAAAATGACTCGGACTGAAAAGTTCGAGTCATTTTCATTTAGCGTGGCGCCACAACAAATTACACCGCGTAGATGAAGTGCTCGCGTGTGACCTTGTAGTTCTTTACGACGTAGGCGCAGACTGCTTTGTTTAACCATCCATTCTTTTGCACTCACATTCGCGCTTACCACCTCAGGTAGCTACACAACGAAATTATTGTGCGTAACTTTCTGGTGATGAAGCGGGTGCAACGAACGGATAGTGGAAAAGCTCTTAACCAGAATATCCCGACCTTTGTGGTATGCGCTATCTAATACTACTTTCCTTTTTCTGTGTTACTGCCTGCGAATTGGATAATCCGGCCGAAGGCAAAGGAACAATTGAGCAGGTGCTGATGGGCAAAGCCCCCGATCTGAGCGACCCAGACGAAAAGGTCTACAACGTTGCCTTACTAATCATGGACGGTGTCTACAATACTGAGTTAACGGCACCTTATGACATATTTCAACACACGGTATTTCGGGAAGGCATCCGGCCGATGAAAACCTTTACGGTGGCGGCTACCCGTGAGCCAGTTACTACTTTTGAAGGAATGCGCATCCTGCCCGATCTAGCGTACCTGACGGACAGTCTGCCCCGTATCGACATCCTGGTGGTGCCCAGCGCCGAACACCATCTCGATACGGACCTGGAGAACGAGAAACTGTTGAATTTCGTCCGGCGGGTAGATAAGCAAGCACAATTTATGACGAGCCACTGCGACGGTGCTTTTGTACTGGCTGCTGCGGGGATTCTGGACGGAAAAGTGAGCACCACCTTCCCCAGCGATATTGACGCAATGCGGGAGCGATTTCCTCATCTGGATGTGCGCAAAGATGTACTCTTTGTCCACGATGGTAAATATATCACCAGTGCCGGAGGAGCGAAATCATTTGAGGCGGCACTTTACCTGGCAGAACACCTGTACGGAGACAGCATCGCCCGTTCTTTAGCTGGTGGGCTGGTTATTGACTGGGACCTAAACAAAGTACCGCATATTATCATTGCCGAATAGAGTGCTTTGGCGGGCGGACTAGTCTTACTGTTCAACTTCCATTGAATACTTAAAAAGCGAAATAATGAATTTAAATATCAAAGACACCTTTAATAAGGAGCTTCCCCATGATCCGAACCGTCAGAATAGCCGCAGGCAGGTTCTTAATGCATGCTTTTCTTACGTAATTCCCCGATTGCCTTCCAGCCCAGCGTTGGTTCATGCTTCGGATGAAGTGATGAAGGAAATTGGACTCGACGAGAAGGATGAGGACTCTGAGGATTTTCGGAGTATTTTTTCCGGAAGTAAGCTGCTGGAAGGGACAGACCCTTACGCAATGTGTTACGGAGGCCATCAATTTGGAAACTGGGCCGGCCAATTGGGAGACGGAAGAGCCATTAACCTGGGGGAAGTAGTGAACGGTGCTAAGCGCTGGGCACTTCAGTTGAAAGGAGCGGGAGCGACACCATACTCCCGATCAGCAGACGGCTTAGCCGTTTTGCGGTCCTCTGTTCGGGAGCACTTGTGTAGTGAAGCAATGTTCCACCTGGGAGTTCCCACTACCCGGTCGTTATCATTGATGCTCACCGGAGATAAGGTGTTAAGAGATGTGCTTTATGATGGCAATCCTGCCTATGAGAAAGGGGCAGTCGTGTGCCGGGTCGCCCCGTCATTTATCCGGTTTGGAAATTTTCAGATCCTTGCTGCTAGAAAAGACATGGCTTCTTTGAAAAAGCTGGCAGATCACACCATCCGACACTTTTTTCCCCACCTGAAGGAAGGTACAAAGAATGGCTACGTTGACTTCTTTAGAGAAGTGACTAATCGGAGTCTGGATATGGTTGTGCACTGGCAGCGGGTCGGTTTTGTCCACGGTGTAATGAACACGGATAATATGTCTATTCTCGGCCTTACCATAGATTATGGCCCGTACGGCTGGCTGGAAGGCTATGACGCTGGTTGGACACCGAATACCACAGACGGGCAGGGCAAGCGTTACCAATTTGGCAACCAGCCAGGCGTCGTGATGTGGAACTTGGCACAGTTGGGCAGCGCTATTGCTCCCTTGATAAATGAAATTGAGCCCTTGGAAGCAGTACTGAAGGATTTTAAGGAGAAATATGTTGCGGCCTATACTAAGATGATGGGGCAGAAACTTGGATTGGAGGTTAGGAATGACAGCAATGCAGCACTTATTCAGGAACTAGAAGAAGTTTTACCGGTAACGGAGGTTGATATGACCATCTTTTTCAGAAACCTCGCTAAGTTTAGTAAGGAGGGCCATACTGATGACGGAACAGCATTCTTAAGCCCAATTATCGATGCTTTTTATGAACCCGAAGACCTGAAAGGTGAAGTGCTGGAAGCCTGGAGAGAATGGTTTACTAAGTATTTTAATCGATTGAATGAAGACGGTACTTCTGACGAGGAGCGTCGGGTGGCGATGGATCAGGTGAATCCTAAATACGTTTTTCGTAATTATATGGCTCAAATGGCTATTGAGAAGGCCGATAACAATGATTTCTCATTGGTTGATGAGCTTTACCTGTTGCTTAAGCAGCCGTACGGCGAGCAGCCAGACCAGCAAAAATGGTTTGCGAAGCGCCCGGAATGGGCCCGGCACAAGGTTGGATGCTCAATGCTGTCCTGTAGTTCATGAGTTATGGTGCCTAGCCGCTTCACCTTGTGGGTGAAGGCAAAATTATACTTATCAATACTCGCGTATATAGTGGATTGGGAGTTGTCGCTATTGGTCGCACTCAATAATATTGAAGTGGTAGTTGATGCAACAGCGCTGAGGTTGGGTAGCGACAGTATTCTTGTGTTTAGAGTTCTTCGCGAAAGCATCGCTTGCTCGTTGGTCAGCTGGCTGGCTGTAAACTCAGTTAAGTGCCGCATGTCGTAGTCAATCACCAACTCTGCAACTCAGTTTGTGTGGGAGCAACGCAGAAAATCAGTTATTTAAGCGGAAACTAAAGTACTGTAGGAGTGTTACATTGACATCTCTTTTAAATAAGACAAAATTACATTTACGTATGGGCCAACGCCTCATCTACCTCGATAATAACTCTACTACACCGACGGATCCCCGCGTTGTGGAAACAATGATTCCGTATTTTTACGAGAACCCGGGCAACGCCGCCAGTCGCAATCACCCCGCTGGTTGGGCTGCTGAAGGTGCCGTGGATACTGCTCGCGAGCAGCTTGCAGACCTCATCAACGCAGATTCTCGCGAGATCATCTTTACCTCCGGCGCCACCGAATCTGACAACCTCGCAATCAAAGGGGTTTTCGAGATGTACGCCCGTAAAGGGAATCACATCATTACTGCTACGACTGAGCACAAAGCTGTGCTGGACGCCTGTAAAAAGGTCGAAAAAATGGGCGGAGAGGTGACTTACCTTGAAGTTGACAGCGAAGGCCTCATCAGCCTCGAAGAACTTGAAGCTGCTATTACCGATAAGACGATTCTTATCTCCATCATGTGGGCCAACAACGAGACTGGCGTGATTCAGCCGATGAAAGCTATCGGTGATATCTGCGCTAAGCACGGTGTACTCTTTATGTCCGACGCTACCCAGGCTGTGGGCAAGATTCCGGTCGACCCCAAAGAAGTTGGTGTTCACTTGATGGCTTGGACTAGCCACAAGATGTACGGCCCCAAAGGTGTTGGCGCACTCTTCGTAAACCGTAAAAACCCCCGGGTGAAGGTTACGAGTCAGATGGACGGTGGCGGCCACGAACGCGGTATGCGCTCCGGTACGCTTAACGTTCCTGGTATCGTTGGTTTCGGCAAAGCCGCAGCCATCGCCAAGGAAGAAATGTACGAAGACACTGCCCGTTTAAGCAAGCTGCGCGACAAGCTGCAGAAAGGCTTAATGGACATACTCGAAGAGTCCTACGTCAACGGTAGTCAGGAACACCGGATGCCTCACGTTACGAACATTAGCTTCAAGCATGTTGAAGGCGAAGGGCTGATGATGACCTTCAACCAGAACATCGCACTAAGCTCCGGATCTGCCTGTACTTCCGCTAGCCTCGAGCCTAGCTACGTACTGGTGGCACTCGGCCTTGGCGACGACCTGGCACACTCCAGCCTTCGCTTCTCTCTTGGCCGCTTCACGACTGAAGAAGACATCGACGCGACCATCAAGCAAGTATCCGAAGGTGTAAACCACATGCGTGAACTCAGCCCTATCTGGGAAATGTTCAAGGAAGGCGTGGATATTGACGCCATCGAATGGAGTGAGCACTAAGAAGATTTTAGCGTTCAGTACTTGGCTTCTAGACCTAATAGCTAAGCACTGAACGCTAAAACTAAAGCCGGGCAACTCACCTGGCCTTTAAGGTGTTATCCAATTATCTAATAACAATAAAAAAACTAAAGCCATGGCTTACAGTGAAAAACTCCTCGACCACTTCAAGAACCCCCGCAACGTTGGTACGCTCGACAAAAGCGATACAGGCGTAGGCACCGGCCTCGTAGGTGCTCCCGAGTGTGGCGACGTAATGCGTCTCCAAATCCAAGTAGACCCCGTAACGCAGAAGATCACGGACGCTAAGTTCAAGACCTTCGGCTGTGGTTCTGCCATCGCCAGCTCTAGCCTAGCCACCGAGTGGCTCAAGGGTAAGAGCGTAGACGAAGCGCTGACCATCGACAACATGGCCATCGTTGAAGAGCTCGCGCTTCCACCAGTGAAAATTCACTGCTCCGTACTTGCTGAAGACGCCATCAAAGGTGCCATCAAAGATTACCAGCAGAAGAATGGTCTGGTAGTCGAAGCGGTACTCGAAGCACACTAGAACAGACCGTTAGGAGTTAGTCTGTAAGACTTATTTCTAACTTCTGGCTTCTAACTTCTAAATTCTAACCTCTATGTTATACGTTGCCAACAGCGCCAAGCAAAGATTAGCGAACATTCGCGACATCAAAGGCTTTACGCCGGACTACTTCCTGCGCGCTACCATTACCAGTGGTGGGTGCTCTGGTCTGTCTTATCAACTCGACTTTGACAATGAGTTGAAGGAGAGAGATCAGGTATTCGAAGACAACGGTGAGACCGTAGTTTGTGACCTGAAATCCTTTCTTTACCTCTGCAACTCTACTCTAGAGTTCAACGGCGGGTTGGGTGGTAACGGCTTCGCCTTCAACAATCCCAATGCCAGCCGTGAGTGTGGATGTGGGGAGAGTTTTGCGGTGTAAAAAAGTAACTACTAGTTAAAGGTGAAGCCCCTGACCGGATACCGGTCAGGGGTTTTGTCGTTATTTTGGTTAGGGGTTTTTGATTACTCCATCATCGTGGACAGTACCCCAAAAACAACAAGCAGGTAAGTGAGGTTAACTGGAGCCAGTAATAAAAACACTTTATCCCAGCCACTTAAGCCTGCCTTACGGAAGAATCGGATAGCATTGACGGTACCCCAGACCAACATCACCAGTAGAAAAAGACTGCTAAACCAACTTACGGATGAAGTAGCAATAAATGATAAAATGATTCCGGGCTTGAGGGTAAACATCACCAGTAAAAAAAGGATGACCAGATTGACATAAGCAACGAAACGGGCTTTGTGTAGCATAGGTAGGTGAAATTGAGGGTGCGCTGTTTTGGTAAAGATAATTTGTGGAGTGCTCTAAGCTGGACTTTAGCCATTTCAGAAACTTTTTTTTGATACGATCTGCCACAAGACATGCTTTTTACAATAATTATGAATATAACTTAATTTTAATGTGTTACAGCGGTTTAATTACTCGGTATCGCCTATTCAAGGCGATGCTGAATAATTAATCCTACAGGTTAATATGTTATTTTATCTTAAAGTGTAACTCTTGTTTTTAAGCGACTAATCTGGTTAAAGAACGTCAATTGAATCGCGCAACGAAATGGCTAAAGCCAAGCTAAGGAACATGAATTTAATAAACCATGCTTTTTGATCTCCTTGTTTTGCCCTTACCGCGCTTAAAAACCCTTTCCGTAGCGATGGCTGTGTAAATAATTCTTAAGCGCGGTGAAGGCAAAAGTATTAGGTCAAAAAATACGTTCTATTGAGTTTGCTTCCCTAAGTGTAAAGGGCAAAAATAAATACCACCTTTAATGAGCGCCTCGACTCCGACCGGCTCGCCTTCGTCTTGCCTAAGTTAGGGAGGTAAGAGACACTCCCAACTGGGAGTAGAGGAGAGCCGAGACGCAGCAGGTTTACGGGAATTGTTTTTGTCCTGGCACTTATACTTCGCTTTTACAGCTTATCCTTTTTCTCCGTCAGACGTTCTCTCCTAAACTACGTAAGAATGTCAACTCCAACCTTCAACTACTTTCTTGAGCAATTTCCTGATTTAGAGCTACCGCTAACCTTCAGCGAAGACACTGTCCGCACCATTAGCAGAGAAACGCCGCCATTGCCACCAGCTCTGATCGCCGAGTTTCTGCTACCGATAGAACCGGGTATGGCGGATGAGTTGACGGAGTTTATAGCCTGCCTTCGCTTGCCGGAAAATAAGGCGTACACAGGCATTGTCTATTGGCGGGCGGATCTTTTACAGTACCACTATACCCTCGCCACTTTTAATCCGGAAACCAACGAACTAATTGATCGCCAGGTAATTGCCGGTGTCAGTTACGACGGCGAAGAGGTTACCCAAACTCAGGCCATCCTAAATGACAACATGATGATCTACCAGGTAAGTGGCCAAGCAAATGCGGAAGGGGAATACGACTATAAAGCCAGTTCCAGCACGGCAAGGCGCTTCCAAATAGCTCCTTCAGGAAAAATTATTGAGCTCTAAACCGAAGTGTAAACAACCTCTTGGCCTCTAAGACCAACAGACTAACGAATCACCTCCACCCGTTCTTTCTGCTGCCCGGTAACATTGTTACCAAAGCCTATAACCTTATAGTTGGTGGAAGAGATGCCTTTGTCGGCCAGGAAGTTCCGAATCGTAATCGCCCGCTCTTCGCTTAGTAGCTGTGCGGCGCGAGGATCAAGGTCAAGCGGCGTGTGTACTCGAATTTCGAGTACGGAGGTAGATTGCTGAATAAGACCGAGCAGTTGGTCCAGACCGGTGTAGCCCCGGCTATTCGGATAAGCAGTGTTTGGGATGAAGCTAATGCCAGCGGGCATAGGTGCGCCACGAAGGCCGGTAGATGAGTTGCTGTAATCCGCTGCTGTGGGAGTTTTATCTTTGGCTGTTTCGTAGGTCACAGCCTGGTTGCGTGGGGTGGGAGAAGTCGGTTGATCGTAAGTATAGGGAGTTGTGGTACGATTTGCAGGATCATCCTTTGCGGTCCAGCGTTGGTCCGCCGCCGGAGAATAAGTTGATGGTTGATTGTTCACCGGAGCGGAGGTGTCATCCAATTGCTGTAACTCAGCTCGTAGTACTTCCAACTCGGATAGTTTGCGTTGGTAGTCTGCATCCAGCTTCGCTACTTCAGAAGGGGAGAGTGGCTCAGTTATGGGAAGCCCTTCTCTGACCTGGTTCTCCCATGTTTCGCGTTCATATACCCGAGGAGAATTATTCGGTTGTAGCCCAGCCCTAATTTCAGCGGTAAGGTGGAGACTATCCTGGTAAGCATGTTCGTGCGCTGAGGCGACTGCTGCAGGGTCAATCGGACGGTAACTGTCTTCAATGCGGGGTACCTTTGAGGGCGCCGTTGTTGGCGTTGAAGTTTTTTTGCCCGACCAGCTGTGACTACTCCGGCGGCGTTGCTCTAGTTTTTCGTTTTGCTGGCGGCGAAACTTGGCTTTCATACGGTCCAGTTCACCTAACTCGGCGGCGTAGCGGGAGTTGGGTCTTGTCCCTTTAGCGGTCGTTCGGGGAGGTAGGGTATCGCCGCTGACCGCACGGTACTGGTCGCGCAAGGCCGCCAGCTCAGGGTCTTCTATTTTCGGAGCCTGTAGGTCGTACGTACGCCGTTCGTGATCCAGGCGATCAAATTCACGCTGGCGGTGGGTTATGTCGGCCTCAATGCGGTTGCGGCTGAAAGAGGGAGGGTTGATCGTTTGCGTTGTAGCCAGGCCGTCCGCTACGGCCTTACTATTTGCAGTGGCGCCAAGTAAACGCTCACCTGTTCGCAAAAATACGGCGTAGCACTGGAGCACGTCTGGGCGAACGCTTAACGATTCGCCGCTATTAAGGCTAATATTGGTCACGTCTTCACCCAGTGGCGGTGGAGTGGAAAGCTGGCCGCGGACAATTTCGCCGGAAGGTGGTAAATCAGCACTAGACGCTGATATCAATTGTAAATGCTTACCGGCAGATCCAGTTTGTACAACGGCTACAATTTCCTGGCTGTTGAGCGAGGGTGAGAATTGGCTTATACTTCCAGGAATAGCTGCGGCTTCTGGGCGTACACCCGGTGATAATTGGCGAAACCACCGACCACCATCGCGCTGGAAGTAGAGCGTGCGGCCATCAGCGGCAAGACTGGGACGAGTTTCATTACCTGGCCCGTTTAGTTCGTTTAGTGCCTTCGGGCGCGACCACAAGCCGTTGGGTAATGCCTCACGGCAGAAGAGATTTAGGTTGCCCTGGTCATATGCACTATAAATCAGTTGTTGACCGTTGGGGTCGAACGTAAGGTCGTAGCGGGGGTAGACATCTTTCGGGAGTGTCCAGGTTGCCAACACTCGCCAGTTTCGGCCGCTGGTCTCCAACAGGTCGATGTAGCTTACGGCTCCGGTGCGTAGAACGGCCAGACGGCTTCCGTCGGGGCTGATGGCAAGCGCACGGTCGTGCGCAAATGAATTGATCGGTGAACCAGGGTTAAGGGCTCGGCCCCAGCTGCCATTGGCAAAACGGTTGATGATCCAGATGTCGGCCGCATTGTCGGTTCCTTTATTGTTCTCAAAATCCGGACGGGTAAAAAAGAGAACTTGCCCGTCGGCGCGTAGCACGGGATCTTTTTCCTGGGGCGCGTTCAGCCTTTGCTGGCTGATTACCGCCTGCGCTTCCAGACCGGAACTGATCAGGTACAGTAAGAGTATGAGTAGGTTGATGTAGGTAAGACGTGGCATGGAGTGACTTCTGGCTACTCATTAGACGCCACAAATAGGCTAACGTCATCTTTTGAGTTACCTAAACTACGCATTATCTTCGGTCTAAGTTGTTATTACTTGTACTGGGGGAGTGTTAAATCGCGAAGGTCCAGTCTGCTGATCTACTTACCAATTACTTTCTATCATTCAAAATCTACATAAACCTCTGGGGTAGTAGGGTGAGACTGACAGGCAAGAATGTAGCCTTCGGCGATTTCATCGTCATCGATGGCGAAGCATACTTCCATCTTAACGCCACCCTTTGTTACCTTGGCCATGCAGGTACTGCAAGCTCCGGCGAGGCAGCTGTAGGGAGGGCTGGCGCCGGCTTCCAGCAGGCCATCAAGGATGGTCTGGCCAGGCTTCAGTTCAACGGTTATTTCTTTGCCGCTGAGTTTAGCGATCACCTTACCGCTGGCTATCGGGGTATTAGGTGCCGCCTTCTTTTGGGCGGAGTTGGCGGAGAGAAAACGTTCGCTGTGGATATCTGCCTTCTTCACTCCTAGGCCCAACAATGCCTGCTCTACGTTGTCGATCATCTGACCGGGCCCGCAGATGTAGTACGATTTATTGTCGCTCGCTCCGGGGTTGTCGTGTAAAAAGCCATGTACGGTTGGGATGTCAACCCGCCCGGTAGAACCGTTCCAGTTTGTTTTTCCCCGGCCGAAGAGCCCTCTTAATCCACCTACTTTATGCTTGATGGGGCGAGAAAGTGTGTGCTGAACGAATAGCTGGCCTTTGTGGCGTTCTTCTAGTGTTTGCAGTTGTTTTTCGAAGATGATATTCTCTTCATCACGGTTACCGTAGAGCAGGTGAATGCGGGATTTTGGCTCCTGTTCCAGTAATTCACGAGTGATCGACATCAATGGTGTTATTCCGCTACCTGCGCCAAAAAGATAGTAGTCGCGGCGTCCGGCGGGGTCAGGCTTTGCCATGAATCGACCTTGGGGCGGCATCATTTCTACCATATCTCCTACCCTGAGGTTATCGGCGATATAGTTGCTTACGATACCGCCTTCTACCCGCTTTACTGTAACGGCGATTTCGTCTTCGTAAGGTGCAGAGCACATGCTGTAGGCACGGCGCTCTTCCTTTCCGTGAACCAGAAACTTCAACGTTAGGTACTGACCCGCGAGGAATTCAAAGTGCTCGGCATCAGCGGCGGCGGGCTTAAAAGAGACGGTAATTGCCTTATCTGTTTCCGGCTGGATGGAACTGATCGGTAGGGAAAAGAAGGTTGGTTGGCTCATAGCATTTTTTTTACTGACGACAAAAGTCGTCAACTAAAAGGGCTTTTACGTTCTTTGGTTGCAGTATGGTCATGTTTTGACGGGAATAGGATTGTTGAAGCATTTTTAGGACGCGGCCGCAGGTGAAGGGTACGGTTGGTTTACCCCTCGAGACCAAAGTCGTTAGACGACGGGGCGTCCAACTTTCTCTGCACCTGCGGCCGCGGCCCCAAATTCCATCAATATACCTACTTAGAAGTACGAGTAACCTTAAAGATTTCGTGGATCTACCACCGTACCCGGAGCACTACGGCCCCCAATGGAATATGCCACCACCAGTTCTATACTACCGTTCTGCGAAGCCTTCAGGTCGCTAAGACCAAGGTCATAGGCCATACACATCGATAGTTTTTCGGAAAGGTAGAGGCCGGCAAGAATGCTCGCACTTTCACCGCCCCCGTTACCTCCCAGACGATAGGACATTCCGGTGAATAGGTTCTGGCCAATGTGCGCCGTAACGTTGAAATCAGCATCGAAAGGAGCACCGTTCACAAACTTGGCCAGTATTTGCGGTTCAATAGCCAGCTTCTCGGACAATGCGAACTTGATGCCGCCCATAAAGTAGTAATGGCGCGCCTCGCGGGAGATAATCGTTACCTCGTCGCCAAGGTCAATATTGCTTTCTAGCAGTCGGGGTAAACTCAGGCCTACGTAGTAATTTGGCCCTTCCAAGTAAAGCCCTGCACCGAAATTAGGTACAACCTTAGACTCGGTGGCTCCGGGAATGGCCATATCAACTCCGCCACCCTGGGTCGGCCGCGCGTTCGGATAATCGATGTTGAAGTAGCGCGCGGAAGCGGAAAGCCCGATTCCCAACCGTGTACCCCGCCCGATTGCAAAGCGGTAGGCATAGCTGCCTTCCACATTGTACTGCTGCTCCAGTCCGATAGTCACTCGGCTCAGCCGCGCCGCCACACCCGTGCCGGCCGCAGTGAGCGGTGTGTTGAAACTAACCAGTTGGCTGCTCGGAGCCTCCTCAAGTCCTAGCCACTGCTGACGGGCCGTAACCTGAAGTAAGGTTGATTCCGGAGAGCCAGCCACCGCCGGATTAAAGCTTAGTTTATTATACATAAACTGCGTGTATTGCGCGTCTTGCTGAGCACAAACGGCCAACGATAAGAACAGCAATATGGTAATAAGTTGGTTCGCTTTAGTCATGGCGATTAGCGTTCAATTCTGACCGAACCGGTGGCGCCATTACGCGCACCGCCAAAGTCAATGGTGTAGAAATAAGTGGCTACCGGAAGCTGATTACCTTGGTAGGTACCGTCCCAGTCGCTCAGATAGGGTTTACCACTGCGGAAAACCTCATCTCCCCATTGGTTGTAGAACGTTACCTGGCTATTGGGAAAATCGTCCGTATTGAGCAGGCAGGGCACTATGAATAGGTCATTCATACCGTCACCGTTTGGGGTGAAAATGTTTGGCGCTACACAATCAGCGTCTTTTCCAACGAGGAAAAAGGCGGTTGCGGTTGCGGTTGAGCAGCCTGTGCTGCTTACCGTATAATCTAGCGCAAGCTCACCCGCAAAGTTAGCCGGAGCTTTAAACGTGAAGGTTCCGTCACCGTTATCGGTGAGGGTCACTCCCATCGGAAGTCCGCCGAAGGAAACGGAAGTCCCGTCCGGAATGATGTCATTCTCCAGCGGATCAAAAGTTACGCTACTCTGGAAGTCAACGTCGTACTCGTCGTCTCGGGCTTGGGGTGGCTCTGCGTAGGTGATCACCAAGGTATCCCGCGAGCGGTCGCCGCAGAAGCCTTCGTCCGCCTCCCAAATGAAAAGGTTACGGCCGGGAACCAAGCCGATAACCATTGTTGTGGGGCTTTCCGGATCAACGATGGTCATATCAGCTGCTGGCGTGAGCCAACGACCTGCGGAACCTATGGTTGGCTCGTCGGCAGAAAGAACAGTGCTACGATCGTCATTACAAATCGTTTCATCGGCGCCGGCAAACGGAGTCGGATCACTTACGTTGACGACCACTACGTCTTCTTTGACGCCACAGTTACTCGTCACCGTCCAGGTGAAGGAGTAGACGTTATCAGCCTGCATACCCTGGATAAGGGTGTTTGGGTCGGTAGGAGAAACGATCACTACGCCGAGGATGTCCTGGGCAAGGGCTTGGCTCCAGCTGCCGCGGCTACCGGTAGTGGTGACGGCTGTTGCGTTCAGGCGAACTTCTTCACGGATGCAGGCCAGGACGTTGTCTCCGGCTACGGCTTCTTCACCGTCGGTAACCGTGAGGGTAATCGTATCGGCAGCGTAGTTGAGGCAGCTGCCGTTAGAGAGCGTCCAGGCGAACTGGTACGGGCCGCCAAATTGGGTTAGGCCCTGCACTGCCGTTATCCGTGAGGTCGGATTGATGATGTTAATGTCTCCTCTACCTTCCACTAAAGACCAGCGTCCAGTACCGGTGCCTCCAGGAAACGCATCAAGGAGGAAAAGTCCTTCACAAACCAGCGTGTCCCGCCCGGCGTTAGGCTGGAAGTCGTCTGTCGCATCTAGTCGTATGTTGACCGGGGCGGAAAGATTACTGGTACATCCGTTCAAACTGGCACGAACACTGAAACCAAATAAACCACCACTATCGAAAAGACCGAAGTCGGTGATTTCAATATTCTGAGAACTGGTAGCCTCACCGACCTGAACTTGCCCTTCCTGAATGAACCAGCTATAAGTAGCTCCTTCGGTAGCAGTATTGGGGTTCACGCTAAGTAGAAGGGCCGCATCAGAATCGCTAAGGCAGATCGGGCTAACCGGCTGCGCTACAGGAACTCCTGGAGTCGGAAGTACGGACACTTCCACAAATACGGTATCCGAGGAGCATCCGTTTTGCGTAGCTATCACACTGTAAGTACCTGCATGTACTGCGGCGTCGGCACTCACGATCGTCGGGTTCGGAAGGCTTGAGCTGAAGTTGCTTGGCCCACGCCAAGCGTAGGTTGCACCAGCCAGGTCTGTCGCTTGGAAATTAATCGGCTGGCCACCACATGCCGGGTCGTTGGCCGAAACGGTGATGGCCGGGAAAGCCGTTATCGTAATCATCCTGCCCTCAGAAGGAAGTGACGTACAGCCGCCTCGGAGCACCCGAACGGTGTAGATGCCGGAGAGATCGGCCCCTACACCCTGTAGGGTAAGACTATTGCTGTTGGTTGGAATAACCGTTCCGTCTCCAAGACGCCAGAGATAGGTCACACCGAAGCCAAAGTCATTAGTCATTAAATCGAGGTTGGCACCTTCGCAAACGGAAGTTACTCCGGACTCAGTGAATGGAGTAGCTGGCTGAGCAGGAGCAAAGTCAAACTCCACGTTCATACTAAAACGACGGGAAATACAGTCGTTGGCGTTCTCCACCTGTAGCGTATAGGTCCCGTTAGACGCCAGACTGACGTTGGGAATGGTAAGTATATCGTTGCCACTGGTGCCTTCCGGCCCGGTCCAGCGGTAAGTATAATTACCTTCCGCGGGTAGAAGCGGAGTGACGGATGCAGATAAACTTACGAGCTCCCCACCCGAAAGGCAGCGGCCAGAGGAGATATTGATGGAGTCAATCGTGATCCCCGGCAGTACGGCTACGTTCAGTGTGTCTTGCGCAAAACAGCCGAAAGGGGAGGTGACGGTAAGTACATAATCTCCGTTTACAGAGGTGTCCACATCAGGAATATTTACCGCGATACCCTCAGTGATAAAATCATTCGGGCCTGACCAACTGTAACTACTACCAGCTATATTACTTCCGCCTTGCAGAATCAGATCGTTGCCCGTGCAAACCGGATCGGGAATGGTAAACACCGTTGGATTCGGACTGATACCAAGGCTCACGAAAACGGACTCACTAGGAGCAGATGGGCAGCCACTGCGTCCAATACGAACGGTCCATTCTCCAATTATGTTAGACGTAACCGGTGCGACGCGCAGTACCGGTTCGTCCGTCTCAAACATAAACCCGTTAGGCCCAGAGAATAAGTAATTGGTTCCGCTCCTGTCCGCAGCTTCAAGAACCAGCGTGTCCGAAGGACAAACAGGAGCGACAGGTAGCAAAGTAGTACTCGCCTCTGCCGGTAGCACGGTAAGCTCAATGGAAGCAGGTTCGCTGAAGCAGCCTTCCGAACGTACGGAACGAACGGTGTAGGTGCCGGCCTCGTCAGGTTGGACGTTCTCGATGGTGATCGTCCGGCCTACGAAGCTGAAGTCGTTAGGGCCGGTCCAGGCGTAGGAGAGGGATGCCATTCCCTGAGCAGTAAGGGTGAAAGTACCGAGTTCACAGGTTTCCCGGCTTTCTTCCAGAAGGCTTACAGTAGGTTGTTCCACCGTACCAACGGTTACAATATTTGATGGTGCCGACTTGCAGCCGTTCACGTAAGCAATCGCGTAAAAGTTACCGGTCTGAGACCCTTCGGCGAAAGGGGTGGAGAAGGTGGCCACCATGCTTTCACCAAGTAATACTCCGGCCCCGGGTTGACCGCGGAACCATTCGTAGCGTACCTGGCCCGAGTAACTTGAAACCGAAGTCAGCGCGGCATCGTCACCAACACACACTCGCTGCGGCGCCTCAATTATAGGCACAGACGGAATATTGCCGATATCGATATTTACAAAAGCCTCAGCACTACAGCCGGTAAGCCCCCGGGTTATTACCCGGTAAGCTCCTTCCTGGCTTTCGTCCACACCCGGAATTACGGGGTTCTCTACGGTGCTGATCAGGTTTCCGGTGGGTGAGAACCACTGGAAAGTATAAATGGTCTGTCCTGGCTCCGCGGTGCTTGGTGGGTTCGCAAACAGGCGTAGGGTGTCTCCACTACAAATAGAAGTACTGGCCGTTGGCGCCGGTGCCAGTGGGGCGATACTGACGATGGTCGTACAAGCGGCTTGATTGCCCGAAACATCCGTAAGCACCAAAGACACGGTTACCGTCTGACCGTATTGGTCGCAGGAGAACACGTTGGGGCTCAGCGTCATGGTGTCGATTGAACAGTTGTCTGAACTGTTGCTGCCAATTGTAGCTGGATCTACCGTAACCGGAAGTAACCCGGAAGGGTCTACGAAAACGGTAGTCGGGATGCAAATTGCTATCGGTGGGGTAGTATCCCGTACAGTTACGGTAAAAGAACAGGTGTCGGAGTTGCCTCCCATATCCGTTACCCGATAGGAAAAGTCCGTTAGGCCTTGGTTAAATGTTAACCGGGGTGTGGGGTTCGAGGGTGAGGTCGATTGGATCTGCGTCACGGTTGCTCCGGTAGTGAAATAGCTGGGAAAAAGAGTACGGTAGCTTACCGTTACGGCAGCTCCAGAAATACCATCGTCGTCACCTTCTGCCGCGACGTCGTCTTCATCACATGGAGTAACGCCATCGCCCTCCTGGCCGGGGGGCACGGTGACTACGATTGGCTGGAGGGTGAGGCGTAAATTACCATTGGCGTCCGCCTGGTCGAGAATAGTTTGGGCGGCGGTGCGCAGGTGCAGGGTGCCTTCTCCCGAACAGCTCGCGTCGCCCTGAACTGAAGAGCCGAGAACCGTTCCGTCGGGTAAGACCACATTCAAACTAGCCCGTGGGTTGCCGAAATTACCGACGAAGCGCACGTCAATGTCCACACTATCTGCCAGGCTGGTTGGGATGTTGGTCAGGTCTGCGAAGACAGCACCGGCCTGGAAACTATTGAGATTAGGATCGGAATTGAAGGGGAAGAGTAGTAGCTCACCGTTGGAGGGAAAGGTCTCCGTCGTAATCGTGTAAGGGTTACAGTTGTCCGTTATACTCAGGGGCAGCGGCATTTCCAGGGTGATTACGCAGCTATCGGAATTGAGTACTACTTCGATATCGTCTGGGCAGGTGACTACGGGAGGCTCCTGGTCCTCGATGGTGAGGGTGAAGCTGCATTCGTCTACACTTCCGCCACAATCGGTTCCCCGGTAAATAATCTGGTGGAGACCAGCGTCGAGGCGGGCGAAGACGGTGTCAATCGGGTCCACTAGGGTGAAACCGTTTCCGTCTATGTTCACTTCGTAGGTGATCTCCGTAAGGCGGAAAACAGCCTGCTGCAGGTGGATAAATGCACGGCTTCCGCCGTCACATAAATTATTGATGGCAAAGGTGCCGGGCTGCCCTGTAGGGATGTTGGGTTCAAGGCGAAAAGTTATGATGCCGTCGTTAGCGAAACGGGTGAACTGTACCGGCGTTATGCTGTCGAACGTAACCACCGTTTCACACTGAACGTTGCCCTGCTTGGTCGTACCTAGCAGCGTACCGTCTTCGGCGTAAATGAAGAAGAACTCATCGTCTCCTTCGGCATCCACGTTCTCCAGTGTAATGGTATAGCGGCCCGTGGTAAACCCATTTACGGGCAACTCGGTAGGGATGACAAGGTTGAATTCCAATGGATCAACAGGGACGGAACCAAGCTCCGCCTGGTTCATCGCAGCACTGGTGATTTCCACGGTGTCGCGTAGGTTCAACTGGAAGGGCGTACCGCTGGAGCACTGGTCCTGAATAGTAGGCGGAGGTAAAGCCACTCCCGCTGAACAAAGCCCGGGTTCCGTTGGGATTACTTGGCTGATCGGACAGTCAAAAACATTGATCGGCTGCTCATCGACCTGCCGGTATTGCATCGTTGTTATCGTGGTGTTCCCGCAGTTATCCGTCACGATGATGTCTACCGAAATTCGTCGAACTGTTCCGTCGGCCTCCGTACAGTTGATGTCCGGTAGGAGTGGGAAACTGTCTGTACCGGACTTGACAATGGTGATCGTCAAGTCATCTTCACTGGTACAATTATCGTTGAAGCGGGCTCCGCCGAGTTCGCCGAGCCAGACGTTGAAGCGGAATTGCTGTGTCCTGCCACTGTTGCAACTGGTGATTAGGTCTTCAGGCGCATTAATTATTACCGGTGCGCTGGTGTCCGTTACCGTTAGTCGCTGGGTGAAAAATTCATCGTTGCCGCAATCATCAAAGATTCGCCATTCCCGGGAAACCTGGAAGTTGCCAGGACAATCGCCGGGGGTAATCTCGTCTTCGTAGGAAATATTGACCGTAGGGTCGCAATTGTCGAAGAGGTTAAAAGGGGTGCCGGTGATGTTCGTGTTCTCATAATCTACGCAGCTGACGGATACCTGTGACGGAGGCGCGTCGTAGTTCGGCGATAGCTCATCCCGAACCCTGATTTGCTGAACGCGAATACGGCTGTTGCCGCAGGCGTCCGTCACTCTCCATGTTCTGTTTACATTGAAACGGACGGGGCAGGTTCCGATGGTGATGATTTCGTCGAAAAAAGCTACGTCGAGTAAGTCAACCTGCGTACAATTGTCGCTAAAATTAGTTGGTTGGCCGGTGAGACTAAGGTCTTCCGGATCTTGATCACAACGTAAGTTGACGGTGGTGGGGCGCACGAAGTCGGGTACTTCGGTATCCCGAACTTCAATAAGTTGGCGCACAACCGATGTGAGCCCGCAACGATCCGTTGCTATCCACGAGCGGCGCACGTCGTAGTTGTATTCCCTGCAGGTACCGTCTATAATCTGGGTGGTGGTTTCTGTAAACATGAAGGTTGCTGAAGTGTCGCAATCTTCAATGGTTACCTCCGGAATGATAGGGATCTGATCGGAACAGCTCAACCGGAAGGAGTCGTTTACCGCACCAACGATGACTGGAGCTGCGGTGTCCACGGTAACGTAATGAAAGGCTAGCGATGCGGTATCTCCGCAAAGATCTGTGGCAATGAAGGTGACCTTCAGGGTGTCGTTGCAGGCGAAGTTTATGAGGGTGTCGGGCGCATCGTCTAGAACCGATACGATCGGAGCGCAGTCCATTCGGACGGCTGCAGCAACGGCTACTCTACGGTCTCCCAACCAGCGGTCGTAGCTAGCGGGGTCTCCGGCTTCGTTCACTAGCCGGCAGTCTACGGTGTCCCGGAAAGGGGGAAGAAGGGTCGTTTTGAAAGTAGGTGCATTGCCTTCTGGTGCAGGACCGAAGGTGATTACCTGCTCCTCTCTGATGGTGTTGGATTCACCTTCCTTTTCCCATATGCGGAGTACGCTACCGCCGGTGCAGGGGGCGTCCGGGTTGCTTATCTTGTCGATAGATTCAACCTCAATGGTATCAAAAACACCAGGCCCCACTGTCTCGACTGCACGTAGGTTAGGGGAATCGGGTAGGTCGCCGAAGCAGTCTATCGTAGTATCATCCGGTGCATCATCAATGAAAACGAGCGTACCGTTTTGGGCACCTACTGATTGGGCAAAGGAAAAGAAGAAAAAGGCGATGACAAATTGTAGCAATTGCCACCTGTTGGTAGTGCAAACGGGGGTGCGGTTCATGCCGTAGGGAGGTTACGATGGGGAAAAGGGAATGGGTGGAATGTTGGTGAGCCTGAGACACGGGTTCGTGCTCATTGCCTCCGCTTGGTACGGAGCCGGTAAGTAGTCATTGGGATTAAAAGCTTAAAATCAGTTTGTAGATAGCGGTGGGGGAAATGACCGCGTAGACTACACAAATATACGAGTTAGTTAGTTACGTGGTTTTATTGGGAGGCTGATAATTGAATACTTGGTTGCTCTGCTGCTGGTTTAGCCTTCCTTAATTGAGGTAAACAAGTCATAACTCTTCCGCAAGCGCTTTACCGCGGTGTCCTGACCAATAGCTTCCAGCATATCAAAGGCGTCCGGCCCCTGAACGGAGCCGCTTAGGGCAATGCGGATGATGGGCAGCACGGCACCAAACCCAAGTTCATTGTCATTCATGAAAGCTACAACGAGGGCCTTGACGGAGGCCGCGGTCCAGTCGTCATGACCGGCTAGTACGTCGGCCAGATTGTCGAACTTGACCCGGTTGTCGGGCTTCCACTTTTTACGGATGGTCTTCTCATCGTATATTTCCACAGGAGCGACGAAATAACGACCGCTACTAAAGAATTCAGGTAATAGGTGTACTCGCTCTTTTAGCAAGCCAGCGACCTGCGCGGCCTTTCCGGCACTAAGTTCAAAGCCTTGTTTGCTGAATTCCGTTTGTACCAGTGGTGCTAGCTCGGCATCGCCTTGGGAAATCAGGTACTGCTGGTTGAACCACCTTCCTTTTTCGATGTCAAAACGTGCGCCACTCTTATTGATGCGCCTCATATCGAAGGCAGAAACGAGCTCCTTTAGCGAGAATATTTCTTGCTCGGTGCCGGGGTTCCAGCCCAGGAGGGCTAGGAAGTTGATGAGGGCTTCCGGGAGGAATCCGTCCTCGCGAAAGCCGGCAGCGACCTCGTCTTTCACCTTATCTTCGTAACGTAGTGGGAATACTGGGAATCCGAATTTCGCTCCGTCGCGCTTACTCAGCTTACCCTTCCCGTCAGGATTGAGCAGCAGCGGTAGGTGGGCGAAAATAGGCATGGTGTCTTCCCACCCAAAGGCACGGTAAAGCAGCACGTGTAGGGCGGTACTCGGCAGCCATTCTTCACCCCGGATGACGTGGGTGATTTCCATCAGGTGGTCATCTACGATGTTGGCCAGGTGGTAAGTGGGTAGGCCGTCGGCCTTCATCAGTACTTGGTCGCCGAGCTCTGAGGTTTGGAAGCTCATACTCTCGCGGACGCTGTCGGAGAAATTAACGGTATTGCCCGTGTCAATACGAAAACGTACCACGTAGGGTGTGTTGTCCGCTAATAGTTTTTCCACTTCATTTTTCTTCAGAGTCAAACTATTGCGCATACTCATTCGCGTCGATGCATCGTAGCGGAAGTTGTGATTACCGGCTGCTTTTTCGGCATCCCGGCGGTCGTTAAGTTCCTCCTCTGAATCGAAGGCATAATATGCTGACCCGTTGTCTAATAGGGCTTTTACATGTACCGCATAAATTTCCTGGCGCTCACTTTGGCGATAGGGACCGTAATTACCTCCCTTTTGTGGACCCTCGTCCGGGCTGATACCACACCATTCTAGGGCCTCCATAATGTAAGCTTCGGCACCCTCGACGTAGCGCTTTTGGTCGGTATCCTCTATTCTAAGGACGAAAATACCGCCCGTTTTTCGGGCAAGGAGGTAGTTGTAGAGGGCCGTACGTAGGCCGCCAATGTGCAACGGACCGGTGGGAGATGGGGCAAATCGGACGCGAACGGGAGTCATGGGGGTTGTAATTAAGCGAAGTGGTGGTTATACAAATTTTTATTTTGCAGGCAGCGAAGTAAGCTACAATTACGTTTGTTATATATGTAGCTTACTACTCCATAGCGTAGGCAAAGGTAGCGGATTCGTTTTGCACAATCACGGAAGCCGCCCCAAATCCTTTCTTTCGCTATAATGGTAGAATCAACACTGGAAGTTTTCATGGGTCGGTAACAACACGTTTTATCAAGGCGGAACGTAAGCACTTAAAGATGCAAATCCTTTTAAGCGTGGCAGGTAACTTCCATAGCCCTGAGGATCGTTGTAATCTTACTAACCAAATCCAATTCATTTCTCGAACATGTATCTTATTAAAACACCGAGTGTAATCCAGAAGCTTTTTCCCAACTTCTACTGGAAGGTAGAAACCCCAAAAGGCGATTCCGTTATCTACCTTACCTTTGATGACGGACCCATTCCCCAAGTAACGCCTTGGATTCAGGAGCAACTCGCTATCTTCAACGCTAAGGCCACATTCTTTTGTGTAGGTAATAACGCCCGCCGCTATCCGGAACTGATGGAAGCCACGCTCGCCGCTCATCACACCATCGGCAACCATACGATGCACCATCTCGATGGGTGGAAGTCAGAAAACGTACCCTACTTCCACGATGTACGCCACTGCGCACTGCAGGTGAAGAGCTCGCTTTTCCGACCACCCTACGGGCGGCTCAAACCAGCCCAGGCCCAGTTCTTAACCCGTCACTACGAGGTAGTAATGTGGGATGTCCTCTCCGGTGATTTTGATCCCGAACTTTCGGCCGACGACTGCTTCAATAACGTAGTACGAAACGCCCGCTCGGGAAGTATTGTCGTTTTTCACGATAGCCTTAAGGCCGAAGAAACCGTCCGTGCCGTGCTGCCGCGCCTGCTGCAGCACTACGCCGACCTCGGCTATCGCTTCGAAGCACTCACGCCCGAGCTACTTGCACAGAAAAAAACCGCGCTGACGCCCTTTCTGCAGACGGCCTAACGAGCTATTTCTTTTTTACTCAATGCTATTGGTGTGGCTGCGCTTTCTCTTTGGGGAGGTGCGGCTATTCTTTTGTGGTTGCCTGTGGGTTGCAGGAGTCACTATATTATCCGGTAGCGTGGACAATAGTAAATATCATATTCAACTACCGCCTTGATCCCGCTCGGCGACCTAACTCTGGCTGATCGCCGAGCGAAGCCGAGACGCAACATTCTTGTGATGGTTAAATTCGTCTTCTTACTTATACCCCTACATTACTACCGTATCAACCAGGAGGCCGGGTCCAAAGGAATCTTCCCTTTCCAAAGCTCAAAGTGTAGCGCATCACCCTCGGGCGTGGTCAGGCCAAGTTGTTGCCCGGCTTGCACACTTTCGCCCGTCTTCACTCTGGGGTGTTCTACGTTGGAATAAACGGTGTAAAAACTACCGTGGCGAATCATGATCACATTGTGTAGCCCGGGTATTGTTCGTAGGCTGATGACCTCTCCTGCAAAAACGGCCTCCACTGTTTCACTGGCTCCAGCGTCGATATCGATCCCGCTGTTTTGGATCTTTACGGAAGGCACATCAGGGTGGGATTGGGTACCGAAGCGGCGGACGACCTTACCGCGTACCGGCCAACCTAATTTTCCTTTCCGCCTGCTGATTGAGCTGCCGACGGAGGAAGGTTCAGAAGCCACTGTTCCTGCTTTGTTGCCAACTTTCGCCTTGCGTTCGTCGCTGGCAATGGCCCTGCTAATGGTGGCACGAATTTCTTGGTTTAGTCGTTCGCTTTGCTGTTGCTGCTTCCGTACTTTAGCGAGTAATTTTTTTTCGCTGGAGGAAAGCTTATTGACGATTCCCGTTTGGATGATGAGTTCTTCACGCAGGGTGCCGGCCTGGTCTTCGGCGCTATACAGCAGAGAATCCTGCTCAATACGTTGTTCTTCCAGGACTATAATCCGCTCATTGAGTGACGAGCGGGTTTGCTGGATCAAACGGGCCTGGCGACGGCGGTACTCGCGGTATTGGCGTAGGTACACGACGCGGAGGAAAGCATCGTTGAAGCCGCTGGCGTTGAGCATAAAGGCAAGCCAGCCGTTGCTAAGCCGGGCGCGATTAGCGGCCCGTAGGGCGCTGCCGTATTCTTGACCCATCCGGCTCAGATCGTCAGTTAGAGAAACAACCACGTTAGAATCCCGGTGCAAGCGGGTCGCGTCACGGTCAGCCTCAGCGTGTAGGGTTTCTAGTAGTTCCGTGCGCTGCTCGATCTGTTGTCGGATAAGACTGGCCTGGCTCACGGCGGCACCGCGGCGGGCGCGGGTGGCAGATAGGCGCTGATTCGTTTGCCGCAGTTCTTTCTGTAATCGCTGCCGTTTCGCTTTTAACTCTTCAGCTGACTGGGCGTACACGCTTCCAGCCACCAGCAACAGCAGGCAGAGCAAGACGAAAAATCTCTCTATGTTGCGTTTTTTTATCAAGACAAGGGCTTATTCGCGCAAGATACGAATATGGGCGCGGCCGCAGGTGCAAAGGAGGTTAGAGGGCTTTGGTTGACTACTTAAAAACCAATTTAAGGAATACGGCCCCCCCTCAGGCTAAGGGAAGCGCCATTCCAGCTTGAATAAGCTACGTTAAAAAGGGATTACTGCCACGTTCTTTACCAATCGTCGTCTTACCGCCATGCCCCGGCCAGACGACGGTTTCATCAGGCAAAGGCATTAGCTTCGTCAAAATGGAACCGAGGAGGGTCTGGTGATCGCCACCGGGTAGGTCCGTCCGCCCGATGGAACCGTCGAAGAGTACGTCGCCGGCGATGAGGTAATCCTCCTGCGCGTTGTGAAAACAGATGCTCCCCGGGGAGTGGCCGGGACAGAAGAGTACATCGAAAGTCGTGTCGCCGAGGGTGATGGTCTCTCCTTCGGCGATAAAGTAATCCGCAGGGGGTGAAGGCGTCATCGGCGGAAGACCGTACATATTCACCACCACCGGAGCTGCTTGCAGAATGTCTCGCTCCAGCTCATGGATACCAAGCTTTAAGCCGTATTTTTTTACCACGTAGTCATTGCCGAAAATGTGGTCGAAGTGGCAGTGGGTGTTGATCAGCTTTACGGGTTTCAGCTTCAGGTTTTCGATCGCCCGGCTGAGTTCTGACTCTTCAGCGTTGGTGAAGCAGCCGGGGTCGAAGATGATGGCTTCGCGGCTGTCGTTGTCGTAGACGATGTAGGTGTTTTCGGCTACTGGGTTGAAGGTTAGGGGGAGGACTGTAGTCATGATTAGGGGGGTAAAGGGGAAGAAAGTATAGCACGCTTGATAAGACGGATGACTAGAAAGGGGCGTACTTAAACCTTGCCAGAAGGTAATGACCAGCCTCTTTCTTGTCAATAAGTCGAAAAGACCGCGAGGTAAACAGCCGCTCAATATCTTTTGAGGACTTGGCCTCCTTGCAGTCTGAGCCGTGGGTGCAGCAGTCGCTAATATGCTCAAAAACGATAACTTCGTCATTCATTTTCAGCACTGAAGTCATCTGTCTTAGCATTGGCTTTATACTCTTGTTGTGTTGCAAGACTTCATTTAATAGGATCTTATCATGGTTGTACTGGCTACTTATTTTTAAATCCTCTTTGTAAACGTAGCGAGGCGTTTTCCAAGAAGGTTCAGAACTGACCGGAGACAGGTTGAATAGGGATTCAATCTGCCAGCGGTTGGGGCCGTAGATCACTACTTCTTTGTCCAGGCCTGTAGTTGCAATCAGTTCACCGATGACGTCTTCGTCTTGCTGAATCACAGCTACCCGGTCGCCAGAATGTAAATTCATGATGTCCAGTAATTGAATCGTAGCGCTGCTTTTTATAATAGAGTACGGGCTGGTAGGCTCAATTACCTTTTTGAGTTGTGTGGAAATCAGCCTGTTAAAATTAATTATAGCAGCGATTTCTTTCACGTGCATCTCCTCAATAAAGGTGATTTCCGGATAATCCCTTCCCGATTGATACAATACGGCATTCCAGTCCTGGCCACGTGATTCAAAACCTAAATAGATTGAGTTCAGCAGGCATACGCATCCGAATTCGTCTTCAAGGTCCTGGACACACCTTCTAAAGACGCCCTGAAAAAGCGCAAGTTGCGTAGTATCCTCAAGGATGATTTTTCGGTAGGTAAGTATGGCGTCCTCGGGAGAATTAACCTCTTGAGCACCTATGCTCACGAACGGGAGTGAAAAGGTAAGAATGTAAAAATATAATGGCAAGGGAGTTAGGTTGTGGTGAATAAACAAGAATAAAGTAGGGTTCAGTTTCTGCCCCAAACATATAAAATCCCCAAACCGATTTCTTTCGGTTCAGGGATTTTTTTGTCTGGCGTGGTGACTGGTGGTTCTTGTTTGTCGCAAAGGCGCAGGGAGCGAAGCGGCCAAGCCTCTGCGACAAACAAGAACCACCAGCTATCATTTAACTATTCATAGAGGTTATGAACTCATCGTTAGAATTAGTAGACTTCATGTGGCGCATCAGGAACTGGAAGGCTTCTTCCGGCTTCATGTCGGCCAGGTGGTTGCGAAGTACGAACATACGCTGGAGTACGTCGCGGTCGAGCAGAAGGTCGTCGCGGCGGGTGCTGGACTTGGTAAAGTCGATGCTCGGGTACATACGCTTGTTGGCCAGGAAGCGGTCGAGTTGGAGCTCCATGTTGCCAGTACCTTTGAATTCTTCGAAGATCACCTGGTCCATTTTAGAGCCAGTGTCAATCAGAGCGGTCGCCAGGATGGTCAGCGAGCCGCCACCATCGATGTTACGAGCGGCACCGAAGAATTTCTTGGGCTTCTGTAGGGCGTTGGCTTCCACACCACCGGATAGGATCTTGCCGGAGCTTGGCTGAACGGTGTTGTAGGCGCGGGCCAGGCGGGTGATAGAGTCGAGCAGGATGCAGACATCGTGGCCAGACTCAACCATGCGTTTGGCTTTTTCAAGTACTACGTTAGCTACGCGGACGTGGTTTTCGGCCGGCTCGTCGAAGGTAGAGCTAACGACTTCAGCCTTCACGCTGCGCTTCATGTCGGTTACTTCCTCGGGGCGTTCGTCTACGAGGAGAACGATGAGGTAGGTGTCAGGGTGGTTCTTGGCGATGGCGTTGGCGACGTCCTTAAGCAGGAAGGTCTTACCAGATTTTGGCTGGGAGACGATGAGGCCACGCTGGCCTTTACCGATCGGCGTGAACAGATCGATGAGGCGCATGCCGTAGTCTTTGCCGTCCGGACGACCGCTAAGGGTGAACTTTTCGGTTGGGAACTGGGCGGTGAGGTAGTCGAAAGGAACGCGGTCACGCATTCGTGCTGGCTCGACACCGTTGATAAGGTCTACTTCCAAAAGAGCGAAGTACTTCTCGCCTTCTTTCGGTGGTTTTACCGGGCCCTGAACGGTATCACCCGTCCGTAGGCCAAACTGCTTCACTTGCTGAGGGCTGACGTAAATGTCGTCTGGGCTGGTGAGGTAGTTATAATCAGGACTGCGCAGGAAGCCGTAACCGTCGGGCATCATCTCTAGGATACCGGAGGAAGAAACTAGGCCGTCAAGCTTATACTCCTGCTTACGCTCGGGTCGGCTATTTCCGCGTTCCTGGCGGTTACCACGATCGTTTTGATTTTGATTCCGGTCATTGTTCCGATCGTTCGGATAGTCGCTTTCACGTTCGTTGCGGCTGCTGCGATTGTTTTGATCACGGTCTTCGTAGCGACCCCGACGCTCGTAGTTTTCCAAGGGTTCGTTTCCGGAGCGGCCGCGGCCGCGAACGGGAGTATCATTTTGTTCGTCGTTGTTCTTGTTAGCGTCGCGATCTTCGCGGGGGGCACGAGGTTTTCCACGGCTACGGGCATCTCCGGGTTGATCATCCGATGTTTGACGGCTGCGACCTCGTCCACGGTTTTCATCGTCAGAAGGTGCATCGTCCTGGTTGCGGCTGCGACCTCGTCCACGATTTTCATCGTCAGAAGGTGCGTCGTCCTGGTTGCGCCCACGACCTCGTCCACGACTTTCGTCTCCAGAGGGCGCGTCGTCCTTGGTACGTCCACGACCACGGCCTTCGGCTGCAGCTGCTGCCTCAGCTTCGATGGTTTCGATGTTGCGGGCCCGGCCGCGTGGTCGGGCTTCGTCGGCTTTCTTATCGTCGCCGTTGTCGGCAGCGCGGCCTCTGCCACGGCTTGGTTTTTCTTCGACGGCTTCGTCTTTATCGGCAGCGCGGCCTCTGCCACGGCTTGGTTTTTCTTCGGTGGCTTCGTCTTTATCAGCTGAGCGGCCTCTGCCACGGCTTGGCTTTTCTTCGGCGGCTTCGTCTTTATCGGCTGAGCGGCCTCTGCCACGGCTTGGCTTTTCTTCAGGGGTTTCCTCTTTATCGGAGGCACGTCCCCGGCCTCTGCCACGGCTTGGCTTTTCTTCAGGGGTTTCTTCTTTATCGGAGGCACGTCCGCGGCCTCTGCCACGGCTTGGCTTTTCTTCGGCGGCTTCGTCTTTATCGGCTGAGCGGCCTCTTCCGCGTCCACGGCTTGGCTTTTCTTCTTTGATTACTTCTGCTTTGGTGCGGGAAGTACGTGAAGTACTGGTTTCTTTTTCGTCTTTATCTTTCGTCTTTGCGGTTACGGCGGCGGCTATAGCTGCAGCGCGGCGATTTGGTACGCGATCGGTGTCCGAGGCGGAGGGCGGCTCGGCGGCGGAGGACGTGCCGGTAACGGCTTGTTGATCGAGGATGGCCAGAACGAGGTCCATCTTTTTCATTTTTTGGTAGGATTTGAGGTCCATTTTATTAGCTAGGTCCTTTAATTCAGGAACTACCATGGCCTTCAGTTGCGCTATGCTAAACATTAATATTTGATACTAAAAAGGTGAATTGGAGGGAAAGTTGGTGCGCAGAAGAGCAGGTGCGCGCTGATGGGAAGATGTTGCCGGCTTATTTTATTAGATGCTTATGTCCCCTTTCGTGAATGAAGGTAGAAACAACGCTTAGCGTGTATATAATTACGTCTTAAAAAGTGGCAACGTGTGGTTGAAGTGGATCGAGACAACAGAATAATTGCCGGAATGATCCTCGCCGCAGAACTGCGAACATTGCAAAAGTAAGGTTTTTTTATAAAGTATTGTGATTTTTTCTCCCAAAGCTTCGTTTTTAGAGGGTAAAACCTCTTGAAAGTGAAGCGTCGAAATAGAAAATTGCTTTGGGGCTTGAGACATTCTTAAATATATGGGTATTCACTTTATTACCTTTGCCCATCGTCCTTACCAATATCTGGCAACTATTCTGGGATACTGTAACGTTAGCGTCAGAAGCGGTTGGATGTGTAGAGGTTGGTACTTTGTTCCTCAAAAAACCTTCTTTGTATCCTGCGGCCGCGCCCAAAGTGTCTTCCGGAAAGCAAGTGTGTGGTTACTTTTAACAGACCAACGAACCAACAGACTAATACCTAAATACAATGCTACTTCTCAATACTCTCAGAAACGAAAAAGTCCGCGTACTTGCCGGCCTTACTAAACGCCAGGTACCCAACGCCGAAGCGACGGTAGACCGTATCGTCGCTCTTGACGACCAGCGCAAGGCTGTGCAAACCAGCACCGACGCCTTGCTTGCCGAACGTAACCGGCTGAGCGGCGAAATCGGTAAACTAATGAAGGCCGGCAGGCGCGAAGAAGGCAACGCCATGCGCGATAAAGTGAACGCCATCAAAGAGGAGGTCACCAAAGGGGAGGACGAGCTAAACGCCGTAAAGGCTGAACTGGAAGACCTTCTCCTTACCCTACCCAACGTGCCTCACCAACTCGTCCCCACTGGCGTAACCGAAGAAGACAACGAAATTTTTCGGCCTTTCGACGGCGAACTGCCTACCCTGCCAGAAGGTGCAAAACCGCACTGGGATCTGGCGGATGAGTATGGTATTTTTGACCTTGAACTGGGCGTAAAAACCACCGGTGCCGGCTTTCCCGTCTTTACTGGCCAGGGCGCCCGCCTCGCTCGTGGCCTCGTGAATTATTTTCTAGACTTCAACACCGCCGCAGGTTATACCGAGTTTCAGCCGCCACTACTGGTGAATGAAGCTACCGCCCGTGCCACTGGTCAGTTGCCTGATAAGGAGGGCCAGATGTACCACGTGACTGAAGATGATCTGTACCTGATCCCCACCGCCGAGGTCCCCCTGACGAACCTCTATCGTGACGTGATCCTAGACGAAAAAGACTTCCCGGTAAAACTCACTGGCTACACGCCTTGCTTCCGCCGTGAAGCTGGTAGCTATGGTGCTCACGTGCGCGGTCTAAACCGAGTGCACCAGTTTGATAAGGTGGAAGTCGTCCAAATTGTCCACCCGGAGAAAAGCTATGAAATTCTGGACGAGATGGTCGCCCACGTCGGTAAACTGCTCGACGAACTTGGCTTGCCTTTCCGAATTCTTCGCCTTTGCGGTGGAGATACCGGATTTACCAGCGCAATGACGTACGACTTCGAAGTATGGAGTGCCGCTCAAAAGCGCTGGCTGGAAGTCAGCAGCGTGAGTTGCTTTGAAACCTTTCAGAGTAACCGTCTTAAACTCCGCTACCGTGTGGAGAAAGGAACCGAGCTGGTACACACCCTCAATGGCAGTGCCTTGGCCTTACCGCGCATCATTGCCGCTCTGCTGGAAAACAACCAGACGGAGGATGGTGTTACTTTACCTGAAGTGTTGCACGGGTACCTTGGCATGACTAAGCTGAAAAAGATTCGTTAGTTCATTGGTGCTTTGGATCGTTTGTTCCCGCCAAAGGAAAGTACGATACTTTTTACCTGAAAGATGACTTAGGGACACCGCGCGTTTCTCTTTTGCGACTGACTTTTTTTGTGGCAGCGTCTCGCCGCTCGTGATGTGCGGTAGCAGCCAAATTACAACGAACTAAAATACCAACTATGTTTTCCGGTGGATACATGACGTACATAATAATCACGATGATCTTTGCCGGTATCGGCAGCCTCGTGAGTAAAAGGCTAAAAAGTAAATTCAAAAAGTACAGCCAGGTACCGATGACTAACGGTATGACCGGGGCGGAAGTCGCAGTGAGAATGCTGCGCTTCTACCAGGTTGACGACGTCAAAGTCGTACAGGGTGAGGGCTTTTTGACGGACCACTACAACCCCAGCACCAGAACGGTGAGCCTCTCACCTGATGTGTATAATGGCCGTCACGTTTCTGCTGCCGCAGTAGCCAGCCACGAATGTGGGCACGCAGTTCAACACGCTGAAGCTTACGCATGGCTCGGTTTCCGCAGCGCTATGGTGCCGGTGGTACAGGTTGCTAGCAAGATGCAGAGTATGATTTTTATGGCCGCCATCGTGTTGGCTTCCAGCGCGCTGGGACCCACTATCATGCTGGTCGCCATCTGTATTTTCGGTGCAACGACCCTGTTTGCCGTGGTTACTTTGCCCGTTGAATTCGACGCCAGTAACCGCGCCTTGAACTGGCTGGATGAGAGCCGCGTAGCTACCGGTATTCAGCATGAAGGCGCAAAAGATGCGCTCTGGTGGGCAGCGATGACCTATGTGGTAAGCGCTCTTTCCTCAGTGGCCGTACTCGGTTACCTAGTCATGAGTTACCTTGGTGGGCGCGATTGATCCTGAAGTACGATATTGCGGCGCTTTCCATATTTTTGGGGCGTGGCCGCAGGTGTAAAAGGAGGTTTTAAGGAGCAATGCTATTCTCCCGAAACTCCGCGCCGAAGGCTTGCAACGTTAAATACAACAATCAACAAACCACTTTCCGTCATGGACGAAGAATTATTAAGCGAACAACTGCAAGAAGCTAAGATGCTGATGGATGAAGCCATCGAGCACTTAGAGCGCGAACTGACCAAGGTACGAACCGGTAAAGCCAGCCCGGCGATGCTGGCTGGCCTTATGGTTAGCTACTACGGCTCGAAGGCGCCTATCGAGCAGGTGGCCAGCCTCGGCGTGGCCGACTCTCGCACCTTGACCATCAAGCCTTTTGATAAGTCCGCCATGGGCGACATCGAACGCGCCATCTTCGAAGCCAACCTCGGCGTCACTCCAATGAATGACGGCGAGATGGTCCGGATAAATATTCCACCCCTGACAACCGAGCGCCGCCAGCAACTTGCCAAACAGGTAAGAAGTGAAGGCGAAACAGCCAAAATCTCCATCCGCAATGCCCGCCAGGACGCCATGAAGGCCATTAAGGATGAAGTCAAAGGCGGCTATCCTGAAGATGCGGGTAAGCGCAAGGAAGACGACGTCCAAGGCTGGGTCAACGGATTCAATAAAAAGATTGAACAAACCGTTGAAAATAAAGAGAAGGATGTAATGACGCTTTAAAATGCTTGTCCGTTTATTTTAAGGTTAAGCTGCCCGCCGGAAATACTATTTTCGGCGGGCATTTTTCTTGAATGTCCCTCCATCAATGGTTCTTATTCTTCTGTTGGGCACATGAGGTGAAAACGTAGTGGCAAACGTGGCCCAGTATGGATGACCGCGAGGGATCGTCTCCCTACTGGCCTCGCTTGGAGAGGGCCGCGCTCGCTTCGCGAGCATAAAATCACCTCATGCGACCGAAGGTGGTGTAACGGTTATTAACACGGTAAAAAGTGTTGAACGGTTATTTTAGGGTTATTATAATATGCATACAACTATATGCTTACGTACCTTACTCGTTTCGTAGTGGGAATAGCTATTTTGAAATAATAACCTGTATAAAGTCTTGGTCTCACCGATTTTTTATCTTTAGTGTTGAGCTAATACACTCTTCAGCCATCATCGGGTTATCGAGATGAAGCTTGTGCTCATAATACCTGGGGCATTGACCCGCTTGTTATTCCTCAAAATACACTACATAAATAGCCTGAAGAAAGGGCTGAACAACGCTTTTATTACTCAAGGTTTTCTCTCGCTTTAAACTAGTTCATATTCGCTGAACAGTCATTTCTATCTACTGCTTAAACAGACCACTAGTTGTCGTCGAATACTGCTGGTAGAATTATGAAATCTGTACCTTCTCCGAGTAAACCATGCCGGCGCTATTTTTACTCATGAAATTAACTTAGGCTAAGAATTTTAGACAATCTATAAAGGCTGCATAGCCACCCTTGAACAACATGAAGTAGTATACTTTGCTAAAGACCTGTTTTGAAGTAGCCTACTAAGACGGTCGGGTAGGAGAGGGCTTGGACATCCTTTTCTATAGGAGTTGTCAGAGGTATGATGGGAAGTTTTATAACTGCTGTTTACCTTCGCCTCCATGCCGACACCCGCCGATAACTACGCCCGCTCCAAAGCTTACCTCAACGGTGAAGTAAGCACCCCCGCTCAGGAACAAGCCGAAGAATTGAAACAACTCCTCCGTTACCATGAATGGCGCTATTACGTACAGGATGATCCCGTGCTGGGCGACTTCGAGTACGATACTTTATACAAGCAACTGGAAGCGCTGGAGGAAGCCGATTCTGGTCTGGTGACGTCCGACAGTCCGACGCAGCGCGTCGGCTCCGACCTTACGGGAGACTCCGTCAGCGTACCGCATCTTGTCCCGATGCTGTCGCTTAGCAACAGCTATAATGCGGACGATCTCGCGGAATTCGATAAGCAGGTAAAGCGGATGCTGAACATGGACGAAGCGGACTCTTTACCTTACGCAGTGGAGCCCAAATACGATGGGGGGACCATCGTACTGGTCTATGAAAACGACCAGCTCGTCCGCGCAGCAACCAGGGGCAACGGCGTGCTTGGTGAAAAGATGACCCATAACGCCCGGGTCATCCGGTCTATCCCGCTTACCGCCAAATTTAGTAAGTACGGACTGTACAAGGTCGAGATTCGTGGGGAAGTTATCATCCGTAAAGACCGTTTCGAGGAGATGAATAAGCTCCGGGCCGAAGCTGGTATGACCCTCTTTGCCAATCCACGAAATACGGCTACTGGTGGTCTCCGCATGAAAAGTCCGAAAGAAGTAACAGACCGTAACCTGGAAGCCTTCATTTACAGCTTCGGCTACGGTGTCGACAAAGATGGAAACGACGCCATCCAGCCGCTGGAAACCCACACTAAGGCCATGGACGTACTGACCGAACTGGGCTTCAAAGTGCCCGCCACCGATTTTGAACGTACCCGGACTAAAGACATCAGCGGCGTCTATGATTTTTGCGCTAAGTGGGAAGCCCAGCGCAACGGTTATGCTTACGAAATTGATGGAATGGTCATTAAAGTAGACGATTTGGCGCTGCAGGAACGCGCTGGCTACACCAGCCACCATCCACGTTGGGCAATCGCCTACAAATTTGCCGCAAAACAGGCCACCACGACGCTCGAAAACGTGGAGTACCAAGTCGGCAAAATCGGAACCATTACGCCGGTGGCAAAAACCACACCGGTCTCTCTCGCCGGCGTAATGATATCTAGCGTCAGCCTCCACAATGAAGATTTTATTCGAGATAAAGATCTTCGCCTCGGCGACAAAGTGCTGCTGGAGCGCGCTGGCGACGTAATTCCCTACATCGTTAAACCGCTCGAAGACCTCAGGGATGGTTCGGAAATGCTCATAATCTGGCCGGAAGATTGTCCGATAAATCACACCGATATGTCGGTAAAATTAATCCGCGAGGAAGGGGAAGCCGCTTGGCGATGCCCTAACTGCGTCTGCGGAAAACAGGACCTAGCCCGTATAATCTTTCATGTCTCTAAAGCGTCGATGGACATCGACGGGATGGGCAAACGCTACGTCGAGCTTTTTCACGCAAAGGGATGGATGAACAGCATCGTCGACGTTTACCGCCTGCCGTACGACTGGATCTCCGTGCTCGAAGGCTTCGGGAATAAATCCGCCATAAACCTGGAAAAGTCAGTGGATAAAGCGAAGAAACAATCGCTTTGGCGCTTCCTTTACGGCTTTAGTATTCATCATTTCGGTAAGAAGGCGACCCAGCTGGTGGCTCAGAATATCGAGCATGCGCTTGACCTTGCGGACTGGACGGAAGAGCAATTTACCGACATCAAAGACATCGGCCCGACGGTGGCGAAGAATGTGACGGAGTGGTTCGCTAATCCGGCCAACGTTCAGATGATCAAAGACCTGGAGGAGCTTGGCGTTAACGTTCGCGCTACCGAAGCGGACCGGCCTCAGGCGGAGGTGACGGAAGGGCCGTTCGTAGGCAAAAGCATGCTCTTTACGGGCTCTTTGCAGCAGCTGTCGCGCAAGGAAGCGCAGGAGAAGGCGAAAAACGCGGGTGCAAGGATCGTTAGTGCCGTATCCGGTAAGCTGGACATTCTCGTCGTGGGCGAAAAGCCAGGCTCAAAGCTGAAGAAGGCGGAGGCATTGGAGACGGTTACGGTTATGACGGAGGCGGCTTTCTTGGAGATGCTGGCGTAAATTACAACCAACGGTCTTTGAGAGATGATGCTTTCGCCACTAACTCGCCGGATTCAAAACAAAATAACTAGTATTTGCGTCCTAGCGGTAAAGGATAGAAATGGAAAACGCTGAAAAAAAAGACTCAAACATTACGCTCCTATTTGCGGAGGTAGCTAAGAAAGTTGGTGTGTATCTTGTAATAATGCTGTTCTTCAACGGCTTTGTCGCTTATATGAGGTACAGTGAGTTGGAAGGCCCGTCGAAGCACTTCGCTTTTAACAACGGAGATTTCTTCGTTAACGACGAAGTGGTAGGTGTTCCGTTTTTCAGTCTGGTGAATTTTGTATTATTTACCGCTGCTTTGGGGTCTGCTGTTCTTAATTGGACGCGGAAGGTAAAGTCGAGAGCGAGCGTCTAACTCGACGGGCGAACTTTTTCGCGTTCCTTAATAAAGAAATTGTCGGCAAGTTGAGTAACCCGTCGTTTTTCGCAAACAACTCCGGTGGTGCATTGGCGAAAAAGAACTCTACTGGCGGGTTCGACCCTTAAGATGGGGGTAACCATTAAGTCAACGCCATCAAAACCTCTAACTCATCTTCCCGCAACTCTCGCCATTCGCCTTCAGGTAAACCATCCAGCCGGACGTTCATGATGCGGGTACGCTTAAGCGTTTGTACCTCAAAGCCGAGGTATTCGCACATTCGCCGGATCTGGCGGTTGAGGCCCTGGGTGAGGATAATGCGAAATTTGTACTTGCCCAGTTTTTCGACTTCACATTTCTTGGTGACTTGGTCGAGAATAGGCAAGCCGCCGGCCATCCGTTTGATGAATTCACGGTTGATGGGCTTGTCTACGGTAACGACATATTCTTTGTCGTGGTCGTTCTCCACGCGGAGGATTTTATTGACGATGTCGCCATTATTGGTGAGTAGGATCAGCCCGGTGGAGGGTTTGTCTAGTCGGCCGATTGGGAAGATTCGCTCGGGGTAGTCGACGAAGTCGATGATGTTGGTCTTGTCGCGCTGATCGGTGGTGCAGGTGATACCGGGGGGCTTGTGGAGGGCCAGGTAAACGGCTACGGGTTTGGTCGTTAGCGACTTCCCGTCCACGATTACTTCATCGCCGTTTTCTACTCGGTTGCCTTTGCGGGCGACTTTGTTGTTGAGTCTTACTCGGCCTGCGTCGAGTAGTTTATCAGCTTCCCGGCGGGAGCAGAGCCCGGTTTCGGAAATAAATTTATTAATGGAAATGGACGTGTCGTTCGGCATAGGACGAAGGTAAGGCAGGAGTTGCAGGGTTGTAGGGTTTGGAGGAGAGGTAGCTGTTGTGACCTGTAACTCTCCATTATTTAACATTTGATCCGCAATTATTGTCATTTCCTTGCCGTTTGTAAATTAGGCCTACGAAAAGGCACCCTGAAGCCTTATGCTTCGAGACACCTTACGGGAACAAGGTTTCCAAAACTGATATAGAGTAGTTTGAATTTTTGCGCGGCAAACGGAGTAAGTTTCGTTTGTCGCTTTTGATCTCATACCTTACCTTGGGGTATGGATTTTTCACAACTATTACAGGAGCAGCTCAAAGAGCAGCTCAGCGGAGGCTTGATGGACGTGCTCACCCAGCAGACCGGTGCTGACCGTACGCAAACAACAAAGGCCTCTAGTGCCATCATCAGTTCTATGATGGGAGCTCTGGCACGCAATGCCTCAACTCCCGACGGAGCTTCCGCCCTTGCGGGTGCCCTCGACCGCGACCACGACGGAAGTATTCTCGACATGGTCGGTGGCTTGATGAAGGGCGGCCGTGAAGCACCAGGCCCGGGCATGCCTACGGGCGGCGGCTTGATGGACCTCGTTGCCGGTATGGCTGGCGGCGGCGGCGGAAATGCTGGCGGTGGCCTTTTGGGCGGCCTGCTTGGCAGCGCCCTCGGTGGTGGCCAAAAGCAAACACAAAGTAACGGTGGCCTCGGCGATCTCCTCGGCGGCCTGATGAGCGCAACACAAGGTAACGACGGCGGTGGCCTCGGCGACCTGCTTGGCGGCTTACTCGGTGGTAAAGAGACCAATACTCAGGATAAAATCCCACCACAGTTCCGCAAAACCCTGAACGGCGGTGGAATCCTGGACCATATTCTCGGCGAACAAAAAACCGAAACTGCGGAACAGATCAGTAAGAGCAGCGGCCTTAGCATGAGCAAAGTGCTGCCCCTGATGGCAACGCTGGCTCCCATCCTGATGGGCATGCTTGGCAAAACCAAGCGGCAGACCAACACCGATGCTGGTGGCCTCGGCGGAGCACTCATTGGTATGGTGACAAAAGGCCAGAGCGATCCCCGTGCAAACGCCCCGGACCTCGGCCTTGCCGGAAGCTTGCTCGACCGTGATGGTGACGGACAGGTGATGGACGATATTCTGGGGATGGGCGCTAAAATGCTCGGTGGCTACTTCTCCAAGTAAGCGTCGAGAACCACAATACAATTCGACTACTGGGGGCCTGCGGTACAGATTTGTATTGTGGGCCCTTATTGTTTAGGTAGCCTAAAAGGCCAAAGGCCAAAGGCCGTCTAGAAAGGCGAAGCCTGTCTAAAAAAGCGTAACTTATCTAACTTACCTTTGCCTCATGGATTTTGCCCCCCTCCTAAAAGCCATCAAAGGCAAGGACTTTTCTCCACTCTACCTCCTGCACGGAGATGAGGCCTGGTTTATTGATAAACTGGAAGCGGCGATTGAAGCCCATGCGCTGCAGGAACATGAGCGGGCGTTTAACCAAACCATTCTTTACGGTAAAGACACGGAGTTCCTGCAGGTCATCGACGCGGCCCGTAGGTTCCCGATGATGGCTGATCGGCAACTGGTTATCCTTCGGGAAGCGCAGGATATGCGCAGCCTGAAAGAGCTGGCCGCCTATGCCGAAAAGCCTTCTCCTTCCACGGTGCTCGTCATTTGCCACAAGCACAAAAAACTGAACGGAAACACCGTCTTGGCCAAAAATTTGAAGAAGAATGGCGTTGTTTTTGAAGCAAAATCGCTCTACGATAATAAAATTCCGGGCTGGATCAATACCTACCTGAAGGGTAAGAAGTACGGTATTGATCCGGAAGCTTCCAATCTGCTGGGTGAGTTCCTGGGCACCAGCCTCGGGAAAATTAGTAACGAGCTGGATAAGCTGATCATCAACTTGAAGCCAGGTACCATCATCACGGCAAAAATCGTGGAGGATCAGGTGGGTGTTAGCAAAGATTACAACGTTTTTGAGCTGCAGAAAGCCATCGGTCATCATGACGTAATGAAGGCCACCCGCATCGTCAATTACTTTAAAGCAAATCCGAAAGCCGGGCCGTTGCCGATGGTAATGGGCAGCCTGTACAACTACTTTAGTAAGGTTTTTTGCCTCAAAGAACTGCACCGTAAGCGGGCGAGTAAACAGGAAATTATGAAAATACTCAACCTCCGCTTTGATTTTTTTCTTCAGGATTATGAAAAGAGTGCGCGGAATTATTCTCCACACGGCATCACACGAGTGTTTTCCCTCCTGCGGGAATACGACCTGAAAAGTAAGGGCGTAGAGAGTAACCTGGCTGGCAAGCAGGAGAACGAATTATTGAAGGAACTGGTGTGGAAAATGATGCACGTAGAGCAATTACAAGCTTAGCCGTCGGTATTCATTACCTAATTCTAATTGTCCTAACAACGGTATCCGCACTATCTTGCGCCATCTAAAAGAAACCACCACCGATCTATGTCTAAAATTCGCGCAGCAATTACCGGCGTTCATGGCTATGTGCCGGACTACGTACTGACGAACGAAGAACTCTCCACCATCGTTGATACCAACGATGAGTGGATCACCTCCCGTACGGGAATCAAAACCCGGCACATTCTCAAAGGGGAAGACCAGGGAACTTCGGTAATGGTAGTCGAAGCCCTCAAAGGTCTCCTGAAAAAAACGGATACGAACCCAGAAGATATTGACCTCGTGATCTGCGCTACGGTGACCGGAGACGCCATCTTCCCCGATACCGCCAACATCGCTACCTACAAGACCGGGATGGTCAACGCCTTTGGCTTTGACCTTAACGCCGCCTGTAGCGGATTCCTCTACGCCCTGACTGTAGGTGCCAAAATGATAGAAGGCGGAACGCATAAAAAAGTAATCGTTGCTGGAGCGGATAAGATGAGTTCCATCATCGATTACACGGACCGAACTACCTGTGTGATCTTCGGTGATGGCGGAGGTGCCGTACTGCTGGAACCAACTACCGATCCGGATTGCGGTATTATCGATTATATGCACCGCGGGGACGGAAGCGGAGAAAAGCACCTCTACCTTGTTGCCGGCGGATCGCGGAAGCCAGCTACCGTAGATTCGGTAATAGCCCGCGAGCACTTCGTAACCCAGAACGGCCGCCCTGTATTCAAAGCCGCCGTTACCGGAATGAGCGACGTTGTGAAAAAGGTAATGGCCCACAATAACCTGGATGCTGAAAGCCTGGACTGGCTAGTACCCCACCAGGCCAACTTCCGGATCATCCAGACGGTCGCCAAAATGGCGGACTTCCCCCTGGAGAAAGTAATGAGCAACATTGAAAGGTACGGGAATACCACCGCAGGTACCCTGCCGCTGTGTCTGCACGACTATGAGCCCCAACTAAAAAAGGGAGACAACCTCATTCTGACGGCCTTTGGTGGCGGTTTTACCTGGGGAGCGCTTTACTTGAAGTGGGCTTATGATGGGGATAAGGTTAAGCGGCTAGATTAGATTATTAGGCGTTAGACCGTGAGAAGTTAGCCGTGACGATAAACGCTTAACTGAAAGATCTTAACGGGTAATTTTTTTGTCTCAGCTGCATATTTAATGAAACGTGTCCTCATAATAGGCGGCTCTTGCTCCGGAAAATCAACCCTCGCCCGTCAGTTGGCGGACCGTACTGGATTGCCCGTGATCCACCTAGATCAGAAATATTTTGGCCCTGAATGGAAAGAACCGAAGCGAGCTGACTGGGCCGATACTGTCACCAAACTTGCTGCCCGTGAAAGCTGGATTATGGACGGTAATTTCTCCGGAACCTTCTCGCTCCGGATACCCCGGGCGGATACCGTGGTCTTCCTCGACCAACCTACCTGGCGCTGTCTTTGGCGGGCTGTTCTGCGTACCGTTCGCTACTACAATAAGGTGCGTCCCGGATCGGCTCCGGGCTGTCGTGAACGGTTTGACTTGGATTTTATGCACCATGTGGCCGTTTACAATATCACCCGCCGTTCGGGAATCCTGGCTAGGCTTGCGGAGCAGCAGGCGCTGGGGAAAACGATACTTCATGTGAGCAAACGAAAGGATATCAAGGCGCTTCTAGGTGCTTTTCCTTTATCCTCGAAGATGCAGTAGGTGGGCGGAATTTCGCGCAATGCTTAGGGATGCCGAGTAAGATTGGACAATTAATATTGTCAGAGTACTTATATTGCAAATATGCGCATTTCTCCTGCCCTTCGGCGTACTCTTACCCTTCTCATTCTACTGGCCGTTTTGGCTTTTGCCGCTTTTCTGTGGTACAAGCCTTTACTAAATATTGGTACTGGCTACGCTACTAAGCACGCGTGCAGTTGCCATTTTTTACAGGGCCGAGAGTTGGACGAGATCAGTGAGCACGATCTCAATTTTTCGATATTAGGCATGGTGAAACTGGAAACTTCCGGTAAGGAGGTACGGGGTTCGTTACTTGGGCTGACGGACCGGCGAGCGGTTTACCGTGAGGGCGTTGGCTGTACGCTGATCAATGATGAGAAAGCGCCATTGGTAGAAGTTTCGGGTCCCGAATTAAGTTCGGGATTACTTCCTTCCTTTGCGGAAACTAGTGGCTCGGCAGCAGGTGCAATGACGGTTAAAGGAGCAGTGGTCGCAGGCCCAGCCTCCCTGACCGAAGCACTGGATTTTGGCATGGCTCCCGTCTCCGGCGGAGGCGCACGTGGATTGGTTGTTATGCAGAACGGTAACATCATCGCCGAACGCTACGCCCCCGGCTACGACCAGAATACCCCGCTGCTCGGCTGGTCGATGACGAAGACGCTGACGGCGATGGTCTTGGGGATAAGACGTCCATCTATCTTCACGCACGATACTACGGCGGATGCTGCTTTTCGGTACCTAGTTGATGCAAGCGATCTTTTCCCTGAAGCCTGGACCGACTCCGCCCGCCAGCTAATTACCGTCGCCGACCTTCTGCACATGAACTCCGGCTTATCCTGGAACGAGGGCTACGGTAGCCTCTCCGACGCCACCATCATGCTCCACGAGATGCCCGACATGGCCCTTTACGCTTCCGCTGCACCTGCGGTCGCGCCCCGAAATACTGTCTGGAACTACTCCAGCGGGACCACCAACATTATCGCTCAGCTTATCGACGAGGATACGAGTGGGCAAGGCTTCACTTCGCTTTTTCGCCAACTTTTTAAGGATATTGCCCCAAGTCTTCTCATCGAATCTAGCCAGGTGGGTCTTCCCGTAAGTAGCTCCTACGGCTGGGCTACTGCGCGGGACTGGGCGAATCTCGGACAATTCATGTTACAAGACGGAATTTGGGAGGGAGACACCCTGCTCTTTCCTGGTTGGGTTGATTACCTGCGTGAACCAGCGGTCGGCTCCGAAGGAACCTACGGCGCTCAAACCTGGCTGCCCGGCCCCGATATGCCTTCTTTGCCCAAAGACGCCTTCATAATGCGCGGCTTTCAGGACCAGCGGGTGTTTATCATCCCTTCCCGCCAGCTGGTGATTGTGCGGTTGGGGCATGGGGTGGATAAGAGTACGGATTTTGAGGGCCTAGTAAGTAGATTACTGGAAGGGTTGGAATCTATCGGGGCACCTCAATCCCCCGCAAAATCTCCGCAATAACGTCCTTAGCACCAAAGCCTTCCATCTCCCGCTCTGGGGTGAGGATGATGCGGTGGTTGAGCACGGGGAAGGCTACTTGCTGGATGTCGTCGGGCGTAACGAAATCGCGGCCGGCGAGGGCGGCTACGGCCTTGGAGAGGCGCAGGATCGCCAGTGAGGCCCGGGGGCTCGCTCCGAGGTAAAGGTCCGGATGCGTCCGGGTGCGGTGAACGAGGCCTGCGATGTAATCGAGCAGTTCGTTACGGATGAAGACTTTCTCGATCAGTGAGGAGTACTTGGCGATCAGTTGTCTCGTGAAGACCGGGTTTACGTCTTCTTGCTGCGTTTGGCGGAAGTCACTGCGAAAGCGGTAGAGAATTTCTTTCTCCTCCTCCATGTCTGGGTAGTCTATGACGATGCGGACTAGGAAGCGGTCGAGCTGGGCCTCGGGTAAGCGGTAGGTGCCTTCCTGATCGATGGGGTTTTGGGTGGCGATGACGAAGAAGGGGTCCTCCATTTTATAGGTCGTTCCGTCAGCCGTGATTTGTTGTTCGGCCATCACCTCAAAGAGGGCGGCCTGGGTTTTTGCTGGCGCGCGGTTGATCTCATCGATTAATACGATGTTGCTAAAAATTGGCCCTTTCGTGAATTGGAACTTTGAGTCGGCCATATTGAAGACCGTCGTACCCGTCACATCGCTCGGCATGAGGTCAGGAGTGAACTGGATGCGGGAGTAGTCGGCTGCGACGGTCTTCGCGAGTAGCTTCGCGATCATCGTTTTGGCAATGCCGGGAACTCCTTCCACGAGCACGTGGCCGCCGGCAAGCAGGGAGGCGATGAGCAGGTTGATGAATTCTTTTTGGCCAACCACCATTTTACCGATTTCTGCGCGTACGGAGATGGCGGCCTGGTGTAATTCGTCGAGATCAATGCGGTCGGCCGGGGCCATGGCGTGGGCTACTTCGTCTTTGGTTGTAATATCTGGTACCAGTTCGCCGAGGGAGTCTTCCGACGGGGTAGGCGGGGTGAGGCCTTGGGGCTGGCCGGGGATTTTGTCTTCGGGGAGCATGTTTCTTTGGTTGGTGGTGGGTAGAATGTAGTTTGCAGCGCTGCTGGATTGTAGATACTGGACTTCGTTCGAGCTTATCTGAGGGGTAATCGCTTTGCGATAGCTTTTGTTGGAGGCCTTGGATGTGTGAGGTGTCTTGGAGCGTCGGAGACGCTGGGGACATTGGAGGCTTAGAATTAGGTTTAACTGCTGGCGGCTATAGTTTGTAGAGCGGTTCGATGGCGTGGTAAAAGCGGAGTAGTTCGCCGTCGGTGAGGTGCTTTTTGGACTGGACGAAACGGATTTCCACAAGTGCCCGGTGGGCGACCTTCTTATCTCCACCGATCAGGCCCGCAAGGTTTCCCGGAGGAGGTTCGCCTTCCTTCCAGCGGATATTGAATCGATTCTGGAGGAAGAAACGCAGGCTGGCCAGCTCCTGTCGGGCCAGCGCGATGTGGTGCCCTTTCTTGTACACCAGCCGGCTGATGGTATCGATGAAGCGTTTACTAGAGTTTTCTCGTTGGTTAACGATGGGGATGATCCGCTGCCGCCGCTTACCCTGGAAGATGACGTAGAGCAGGGTAGCCAGTAGTAGTGTGTACCACGCCAGGGCAAGGGGTGGTTGTTTCTGAATGTAACTCAAGGCCTCGTTGCCCGTAAGCAGATTGCGGCCACCGCTGTAACCCTGTCCCTGCTTATTGTTGGCCTGGCGGGCTACGGATGGTGGTACGCGGCTGGCTTCGTCCCAGAACACCGGCCCCTCATTTAAGGTGGCGAGAGCTGCTTCGGCATATTCGTGCTGTAGGCTATCGACTACATAATAGTTGGTAAAGAAAATGGGGTTGTTGTGGAAGTAGAAGTTGCCATCTCCCCAGCCCAGTCGGGTGAAGTTGATGTTGTAATAATCCAGCGTACCGAGCACCTCATTGTCAAGCAGGGTATCGCAGAGCATCTCGCCGTTGAGGTAGCGGGTTGGGCGGTTGCGGGGCTCGTAGCCGTAGACGTTGAAGAGCGTATAGTCGCGGTCTTCATCCTTGAACTGCATCACGACGGTGTCGATATTGAGTATCCCGCTCCGCTCGCTATCGTCGTAGAAGCTGTAGTAGCAGTCGTCGCCGAAAAGGTGGCGGGCCAGGTCTTCGGGCAGGTCGTCGGCAGCAATGAAGGCGGTGTTGCCCCGCTCCACGAAGTCGAGCAGCTGGGTCACTGAGCGTTCGTTGTAGTAGGCGTGGCTGCCGATGAATACGTAGTTGGCGGAGGGCGCTTCAGTCTCTCTGAGAAGGGTAAGGCTGTCCTCCACGAAGACAAGCCCTTCGGGCCGTGCCTCCATCAATTCGTAAAGGGCGAACAGGTCGTAGGGTTGCTTTTCGTCGTAGCGGTAGCTCTCATTCCAGTTGGTCGAGCATCCGGAACAACCGGATATGAACAAGACTACGCAGGCGTAGAACAGTATTTGAGTGGTCTCCCTAAACATACGAATCGGGTTTGGCCGTTGCGGTCTGGATGGCTGCGTTCAGGGCAGTGAATTTACGGTGGACGAGGCGATAACTTAGGCGCTCGATCGGATATTTTCCGTACCAGTAGCGTTCGTAATCGGCGGTAACGTCGCGGAAATCGTTTAAGAAAACACTGTGGTGGAGCTGGTTTTGGTAGTCGCGGTTGCTGAAATCGCGGCGGTATTTGATGAGGCCGCCGTCCTGAAGTTCCTTGAGTAGCTGGATGTACAGTAAACGAACGACCACGTCGAACTGGCCTGCGTTCTCGGCCCGTTGCAGCAGGGTGAGGGATACGCCTTCGGCCACGAGCTGTTCTTCTTCAATTTCGGAGATGTTGATCTCGTCCTGTTCCCCTTTTTTTCCTTTGGTGCGTTTGCGCATGTCTACATCACCGAGCATCCGGTAGATGAGGTAGCCAAGGCCAGCGAGTAACAGCAAGAGGATGATCAGGGTGGTACCGTCTGAGAGGTTGATGGTCCAGTTTTCGTAGCCGTCGAGTTCGTCGAACCAGTTGTCCAGGTTTTCTTCTTCAGCTTCTTCTTCCTCCTGTTTGTCTTTTGAGTAATCCAGGTCGTTCGTTAGTTCTTCGTGCCGTTCAGTTGGGAAGACGGGGCTGGCGGTACGCTGGCCGGGAAGCGGGCTCAGCCCAAGACCAATTATTACCAACACCTCAAACCGTAAGCACAGTAAGTACCGCAGCAAAGCCGTAAGGGTAAAACGAAGGGTAGGACGGTGGATTGGGTGCATACTTATTTCAGGAAGGGGAATATACGGCAGTAGTGGGAATAGTTTGTTGTTGACTCAAAGACTTACCAATTCAGTTTCGTCAACTTATTTAATCGAACGGCCCCCTTTTTTGTAGAAATCATCGAAATTCATCATAATAATTGGCCATTTTTTTGCATTATTACTGTTGAATTTTCACTTGTAATCGCTGCGATGGCACTTTTGCCCTCAACGTACAAACACTACGACCACATGAGTAAGTTTGATGAAAAACTAGCCACTTACGAAGCCGCACTCAAGCAACTTGACCCGAAGGCAGATATGGCCCTTCTCCGCAAAGTAACTAAAGGTCTCGGCCCCTCTATCTACAACAACGATAGTAATAAGGTCGCTTGTAGCCAGAAGTCCGAGCTCGAGCGCGTCACCAAAAACTACTGTGAGAAGAAACTTGGCGTCAGTGCCGCCGACGGCGACAAAGCAGTTCAGGCCGCCTGCGAAAGGTACACCGAGCGGATAAAGCACCGCCCTGTGTTCTACTATCTCGTTTGTAAGCACCTCGGTAAAGAGAGCGTTTACGCTTAGGAACGATAATTATTGAATTGGCGTTTCTTAACATCGCCACATCGGCAAAAGCTCGGCGGACTTCGGTTCGTCGGGCCTCCCTGATGACTACACCGTAACTCTCCCGCCAATCCCATCCCGCACAACCTCCCAAACAACCTCCGCTACAGTCTCCGGCGTAAGAATACCAACAGGCGGCACCTCTCCGTCCCAACTGGCAGTAAGCGTAGCTCCCGGCGCCACGAGCGTAGCAATAACACCACTATTCAGTAGCTCCGACTCCCAGCCGAGGAACAAGCCCCGTAGCGCATATTTTGTAGCGACATAAGCCGTCATGTGGGCCGGCTGAAAGTCCGTTCCTCGCGAACCGATCACTACCAAGTGCCCGGCACCCTGCTTCCGCAGGGCCGGTAACAGCCGTCGCGTTAACCGGTGATTTGCCCTGACGTTGAGCTGCCAGAACCGTTCATAAAGATCTTCGGTGGCCAGCAAATACCCAGGCTCAAAAGTGGCTGCGTTTAGCAGAATCACATCGTAAGATAGAGCTTGTACGGCCTCGATTCCTTCGCAGGTGGCAAGGTCCGCAACTACCGTCGATATTTTTTTATCTCCGAAGTCTTCCTTCATCGCCTGTAGATCCGCCTCGGTTCGCGCAACAGCCGTAATGGCCCAATCCGCGTGTGCAAAACGTTTGGCACAGGCCCGCCCGATACCTTTAGTAGCACCAGTAATCAAAATATGCTTGCTCATTCTGCAACGTTTAAGAGTACGGCGGCGGGGTCGGCCACCACCTTTCCTGAGTAGCCACTCTCGGCAACGCCTACGCGGATGCCAGCCCAGGTGCCACCGCAGCTGTTGTGAATAACGGCGTTCGGGCCGAGGATTAATGTAGCGCCGGGATCAACGTGAATGGCCGCTTCTTCCGGCAGGTGAATCCGGTTGTTGATGCGCAGAGTGCTACCTCGTTTGACGTAGATGTCGCTGTTAAAATCCCGCGCGCCTTCCCAGTTCAGGTCCTTCGTTACGCGGATGGATTCGGTGTTGGCGTAGTCACACCAGCGGGATAGTAGCCACTTGCGCTGGCGGCCGGTGATGTCGGTCATACGGGAATGCATTCGTCCGATCTGGCAGGGGGTGAGGGATTCTTGGTGGTTGCTGTAATCCATTAGGTTGTTGCTTGATTTGCCAGGACCGGAATCCCCCGGGCGGCTCCAGGCGTCGTTTTTATGTACGGGCGTATCGTCGCAGCCGTCGCGGCCCCAGGCGTGGTTGAGGCCCAGGGCGTGACCTATCTCGTGGGCCACGATGCCGCGCAGTTCCCACGGCCGACGCTCACTTTCTAGCCAGCCGGTGATTTTGATGGCGTCGCCTAGGTAGATGCCGTCGGTGCCGGGAGACTTGAAGGTCTTGCTCTTCAGGCTGTCGGCCGGCGGGCCCATGATGAAGATGTTGAGCACGCTGTCCCGGTTAAGGGCGTATTTCTCGATCACTTTACGGTTCGCGCGGTTGCGGTTGCGGCCATTGTGGAGGTAGCTGTAGAGTTCGTCGTCGTAGTGCTCGTAGATGGCGAACTCGTTCGTTCCAGGCTTATTGGCTAGGTTGAAGCGAAGGTGGCGGGGCAGGGCGGGTACGTTCGTGCCCTTGGGTGTTAGCCACAGATCGGGCGTTTTGCGCAGCAGGTCGTTCGTGTAGTTCAGTACTCCTTTAATGTTGTCGATGGCTTTCTGACCGTATAGTTGGTAGACCGTATCCGTGCTGTTCATGATGTGGAAACTCACGTGTAGGTAGCGCATCGGTAGGTAGCGCGCGTTGGAGGTGTCGGGTAAATAATCGGCAGACTCCACTCCGCTTTGGCGGGCGAACTCGTATTCGGCCGGGCGTTGTACGTTCTCGGGGCGAAACCGTTCGTATTCAAAGGGCTCGTCTTCGCGGATATCCACCAGCGTGCTGGCTGTGGTAGGCCTTGGTTTGCAGGCGATGGAGAGCAGGGGAAGGAGTAGTAAAACTAGGTAGCGATGCATGCGGCAAGATAATTATTCCTTATCAGGACGTTTCAATCCCTACTTCGACCATTATCAGTTTGTTAAAAGGCATAATAGTAGGCGCGGCCGCAGGTGCAAAAAAGGTTCCTGAAGTACGGTAAACAACAAGGCCTATCTTACAGCTTTACGCGCACGAGCCTATCCCGTAGCTTTTTATCGTAAAAGCTATACTACGGATACTCTGTTTAATGCTGTGAGGTAAACCCGTCGCGCAGCGACACAAAAGTCGGCAAAGCCGAAAACGGATCAAACCGCCGAAAGTCCCCCATCCATACCAATGACCTGGCCCGTAACAAAGGCTGCCTTATCACTAAGCAGAAACGCCGCCATAGCTGCAATCTCATCAGGGGAAGCAACGCGCTTTAGCGGATGACGAGCAGCACTCGCCTCTTTCTTTTCGTCGGTGCCTAATAATTTTTCAGCAAGCGGCGTATCCGTAAGCGACGGAGCAATCGCATTCACCCGGATGGTAGGAGCGTACTCGGCGGCAAGGCTACGGGTAAGCCCTTCAATAGCACCTTTAGCCGCAGCAATTCCAGCGTGGAAGGGCATTCCCCGCTGCACGGCAACGGTGGAGAAAAACACCACAGCGGCTTTATTCGATTTCTTCAATATTCTCTCCACCGTCTGTAAACAGCGAACCGCTCCGACGACGTTAAGCTCAAAGGCTTCACGAAAGGCCGGTGGCTTTAGGCTCCGGAACGACTTCAGGTTAATGCTGCCGGGGCAGTACACTAAGCCGTCGAGGCCTTCGGGAATGGCGTCCTTCGGTGGGTCCGTCTCTCCAATTACGTCGTAGGTGGTAAAGCTTACGGAGGCGGGAAGGTCCCGTTGCTCACGAGCCCAGACGGAGACGTCGTGGCCTTCGCTTAAAAGTTGATCCACTAGGGCGCGGCCGATGCCTGAACTGCCGCCGATTATTAGGTAGGTTGCCATGATACTGTGTTTTTAGCGAAACGGTGGGGGCGGAATTTGGTTGCGGAAATCAAGCGCTCAACATTTAGTCCGTCACGTGTGGTAGCCTAAATGCTAAATACTACTCTACTTCAAACTTACCTCTCCAGTAGCCAACATAGAAGCCCGTAAAGCCTTACCATACTTCTGCCCGTTAAACATGGTAGTAATCTTCAGTTTAGCCTGTTCAACTTCCGGTAGCCCAAGGAATTCCTTGCAGGGAGTAGAACAACAATCGTTGAAGGCTGAGGCGCATTCTTCGCACTGGACGAAGAGGATGTGGCAGGTTTCGTTGACGCAGTCTAGCTGGCGGTCGGAAGGTTTACCACACTGGTGGCAGTAGGAGACTACGTGCTCGCTGATGCGCTCTCCCAGGCGTTCGTCAAAGACGAAGTTCTTGCCGAGGTATTTGTTTTCCAGTCCCAAAGCTTCGCATTGGTTGGCGTATTCGATGATGCCACCGTCGATCATGCAGACGTTTTCAAAGCCCCGGTGTAGGTAGTAGGCGCTGGCCTTTTCACAACGAATGCCGCCAGTGCAGTACATCACGATGGGCTTGTCTTTTTTATTGGCAAGTATGTCTTCCACTACCGGGAGGAGGTCGCGAAAATTGGTGATGTCGGGCCGGATGGCGCCTTCGAAGTAGCCGACTTCGCTTTCGTAGTGGTTGCGCATATCGACGACGATGGTCTCGCTATGGTCCAACAGTTCGTTGACCTGGGTGGCGTTGAGGTGGCGGCCGCGCTTGGTAACGTCAAAGGTCTCGTCTTCCAATCCGTCGGCGACGATCTTTGGGCGAACCTTGATCTTCAGCTTAAGGAAAGACTCCGCCTCCGCCTCAATACCGATGTTGATGCGCATCCCATCCATGAAGTCGACAGCGTAGAGTAACACCTTAAACGCCTCAAAATTTGAGGTCGGTACGGAGACCTGCCCGTTGATGCCCTCGGTGGCGATGTAGACCCGCCCGAAAACGTCGAGTTTGCGCCACTCTTTGTAATATTGATCTCGTAAAACCTCCGGCTCAGTAATGTGGGCGTAGCGGTAGAAAGAGAAAGTTACGCGTGGTTCTGTTTCCGCTTCGAGGCGGGTGCGGAGATCTTCGGGGCTGAGCAGGTTGCTTAGTTGACGCGGGGACATGGTAGTATTAGTTTCGGAATAGTAAAACTACGGAAAATCCTACGGCCAACCGGATAGGCTAACTTTTTTACTGCAGCCAGCGCCGTGTTCGTACTAGATAAGTTGGTCTTTAGCTCTAATTACGGTGGCCCTTGATTTGGCGGGTGAAAAGAAATAGCCGCGCAGCACTTTATGCACGACTGGCGAGTTTTGGTCACTTAAAAACGGTTTCTCCGCCAACCAACCGATAAAATCCATGAAAGTAGTTTGAAAGCCCGGTCTCTAGAAACTGTAGACCGGGCCTTTTGCGATAACCTACCTGCATTGGTGGCTCGGTCGAGGTGACCGGATATGTCAATTGAACGACTCGGGCTAAATCGAGGGATTTAAAAGCAATATTAATCTCTTTTCGATTAAAAGTAGCGTTGGCAAATTGCGTGAACTTAATTCGGTCTCTCTGACCAGGAGCAACGGAAAGAACATACTGAATAGCATCCCCCTCAATCTTTGATACTCCGTACTTCTTTACACCATCTAGAGGCGTTGTTGCATGAACATTTGCGTTTAGACACGCAGTTGCTCGTTTCTTAAAATTGGGCTGGCGCCCATATCTTTGGTTTACCACAACTAAATCAATAGTCAGCCAGCCCATGTCAAAGATAAAGAAGGACGAGCGATTCGAAGCCAAAGAGAAGCAGAAGTACACCGTTACCAACTGGCCTGACTACAATAAATCCTTGGAGAATCGGGGTAACATAACTTTTATGATCAGTGACGAAGTCATTTCCAACTGGTACAGTAACTCGGTACCACAACAGGGAGCTCAAGAGCGATACAGCGATACCTGTATTGAAGCAATAATGATGTTCAAGACCGTATTCAGGCTTCCTTATCGGCAGGCTCGAGGATTTACGCTGGGCATCCTGAAGCTAATGCAACTAGACTATCTTGACGTACCAAGTTTCACTCAGGTCAATCGTCGATTCCGTAGCCTGAACATTACTCCTTTCGACATTCCAGTTACAGGGTCAATAACCATAGCCATTGACTCTACGGGAGTTAAAGTCTACGGTGAAGGCGAATGGAAGTGCCGCAAACACGGCTGGAGCAAGCGGCGCACATGGCGAAAACTTCACCTGGGAGTAGATCCAGACACAGGGTTTATTCATTGTCATACTACGACGACTAATTCGGAGAGTGATGAGTCACAAATGGACGATCTGCTCGATCAAGTGGATGCTGAGATCGATGAGGTATACCTGGATGGCGCATACGATGCTCAAACCTGTTACGATGGTCTGCTGGAACGGGATATTTACCCCATCGTTCCGCCGCCACGAAATGCTGTAAGGTGGTATTGGGAAGAGCCTGGAGATGCTGACGACTATCCCCGAAATCAGTTCATCGAACGCATTGATGAAATTGGGCGGGCGGAGTGGAAAAAAGAAATTGGCTACCACCGACGAAGTTTGTCGGAGACGGCCATGTTCCGATATAAGGCCATCTTCGGAAGTCAACACTACTCTCGCTCGCTTGAAACTCAGACGCAGGAAAACAAAATAAAAATCAAAACGCTTAATCGAATGGTAGCCCACGGTATGCCAATTTCTCAACCGAAAGCCGCATAATTAAATTGA